>JAABUH010000809.1_pt1 | contig 40991 bp, 43 predicted proteins | sample 5559121 | NCBI WGS metagenome assembly JAABUH01 (sample SAMN10711871, study PRJNA513364) | rock metagenome | isolation source: Antarctica rocks | place: Antarctica: Victoria Land, Battleship Promontory nord | collected 2015-12-28
CCATCCAGCTCACACGCGACCCGTTCCACGGGGAGTGGAACTACTCCATCCGTCCACACGCGCTCTCGCCTGATATGGTTATTGTTTGACAAGCCCTAACCGCTCATGCACACCCATCTACACGCAGACTGTGTCGTCCATGATACGAGTAGGACTTACGCAGTTGAGCACGAATAAGGTGCGATTTGGGCGTGAATCCACGTTCAACTGCGTAAGTCCTAACGAGATCTCGGGATTGGTGGTAAGGCGGCAGAAATATTTGGGAAGTATTCTTCAAGGTTATAGGGTTATCAGGAGGAGGGCGGCGAGTCGGTGCCAATGACACGACAGCGACAAGAGAACGAGAAACAGCGGGCACAGTGGCGGCACAGGCACCAAGCGCCGACCCATGTTATCCAGACGAAGGGGAAGGCATGCCGAAAATGGTCGCTTCGGTGCTATTTATCCGAGCCTCGGCCATCACTCAACGCGCTCAACTAATGATGGCTATTGCGGTGGCGCAACCGGGATCATCCGCTGCCGCGATGTGGCCGATCGCCATTGGTATCGAGGAGCAACGCGGTCTACATTATGGCGGTGTGCGCTCAGCCGGGAAGACGGGTGATACCGCAGGCCAGCGCGTTACCGTGCGACTCCGACCAGGCGATCAGCGCCTCGTACTGCTCCTCGTCCAGCGTGAACGTTGTCCGGCAACCGCCGCACTTCACCACCAGATAGCAGTCGTTGCGCCCCTCGCACCACTCCACCGTCTCGCCCATCCCGCGGCACGCTTCGCCGCAGAGATGCGCGATCACGTCGCGAGCGAAGGCATCGGGGAGGCGGTCCAGGCCGGTGAGGTATGGTGCGATCGGCATCGGGTCCAAAGAGGGGGTGATATCAGACATGGTTGGTCTCCTTTGTGGCGCGCGATCACCCGTAGTTTCGTAGTGTATACCCCCTGTCAAGAGGGTACGAACACGCGGATGAGCGCCAACCCCGTTGTACGTGACTGACGCACAACCAAGCATAGCACGAGGCAACAATGCAGCCACACGGCGTTGCGAGACAAGACGGGGAGCGCTATCCGGGACGTGGCTACACGTCACTATTAGCGATAGCGCACAACCCGGTGCCGTTATTCCGCTCACCTGCTGAAACGTTTCGCTTCAGGCGATTTGGGTCAATGCGACCTCGATCGCGTCCCGCCCGACGATCGCGGCGGGGCCACGTCCGGCGAGGCTGAGCCCGGCGGCGACGTTGGCGAAAGCGGCGGCGGCGCGCGGGGCGCGGCCCGCCGCGAGGGCGACGAAGAAACCGGTGGCGAAGATGTCCCCCGCCCCGGTGTCATCCACAAAGGGATAGGACGCGGTCGGCACGTCGATCGCGCTGTCGCGGTCGAGGATCGTGCAGCCCTCGGCATCGCGGGTGATCGCGACGAGCCCACCACCCGCGCGCACGGCGGCGATCACCCCCGGGGCACGCCGGGCCTCCGTCTCGCTGAGGACGAGGGCATCGAGGCGCGCGGTGAGGACATCGGGGAGGGTGAGGTCCACCTCGGAGACGTGCCCCTCGGCGTCCCAGCGACGCAGCCACCCCTGCGGTGTCGCCCCGACGAAAACATTCGCCGGGAAGTCCGGCAACCGGTCGAGGTCGATCTCCCGCGCGACCGGACCGAGATGGATGATCCGTGCGGGCGGGAGCGACGTGCCGAGGTCGAGCGGCCCCGCCCAATCGGGCAAGGTCTGTCGCCGCGCCGCGCCGACGCCGACGTTGACGAAGATCGTGCTATGGGCGGCGGGGTGGAGCTCGATCCTCACCTCCCGCCGAAACGGGGCGAGGAGCGACGTGAAGTCTGCGGGGTTCCCGGCGGTCACGATCCCGGCGCGCAGGCCTAGGCGCGCGGCCTGCACGGAAGAGAAGATGACCGTGCCACCCGGCAAATAGCCGCCATCGGACTGGCGATCGAGCGTCACATGTCCCACCGCGAGATAGTCGAGTGCCGAGCCATCATCGTGCCGCGCAGCGCCTGCTGTCATATCGCTCCCGGTTATACGTCGTCGGTCGTCGGTCGCCGTCGGTGCCGATAGCGCGCGCTGGCGCGTACCCCACCGAGGGTAGCTGTGCGGGCACGGCGTATGTGGCTCCGCCACAGGTGAACACCGGTCGCGGATATCGTATGGCGCTGCGATGAGGTCGACGCACCAACACCGCGCCATGCGGCGGGTCAGTCGGCGTGGCGGCAGCGCGTGCTTACGCCGTTGAAGCCCGATCCGTCAGCACCGTCCGCGACATGGTCCTAGCAGAACACCCGTCGCCGGGCCGCGCGATGCGTGGCGCGATTATGAGTCGCTGGTTCCGGCCTGGCGCGGCGGCGTGGCTCGTTCGGGGGGCAACTCGCCGCCACGCGCCAGATAGCGTAGCATCCTGGCTGGGGTGACGATGCCGATCGTCGGTGCCGCCCCCCCGGCGGCCCCCTCCGGCCCCACGACAAGGGCGTAACTATACCGCCCGGTGGCGCAGGTCGCCAACGCGCGGTCGAGCGGCAGATCGGCGGCGAGGACCGGCAACGCGCCGAAATCGAGCATCGCCTCCCCGGCGGTAACCGTCGCCCAGCGGGAACGCCGCACCGCGCGGAGTTGCGCGATCCCCAACAGGCCGACCGGCGTGCCAGCCGCGTCCACGACGAAGCTCGGGAGCTGCTCACCGCGCTCACCCAGCCCTTCGAGGACATCATCCGCCGCCTCCGCGAGGGGGCGGTCGGCGGGGATGCGCGGCTGCTGGATGGCGGCGGCACCGAGTGTGAGGAGATATTTACTCCGCTCCTGCCAGAGGAGGTTACGGTAGCCATCGCGCGCCTCGTTCCGCAGGAACCAGCCGCAGGTCAGCAGGCCGACTCCCCAGACCGGTTGGTCGCGCAGCAGGACGACGATACCAGCCAGCACCAGCCCCCAGGCGATCCCCTGCCCATAGAGGGCGGCGAGTCGCGTGGCCGCCAGCAGATCGTCGAGCAGATACCATAACCCGGCGCGCACGATCCGCCCGCCATCGAGCGGGTAACCGGGGATCAGGGTCAACAGCGCCAGCGCGAGGTTCGCGAGGGCCAGGAATTCGAGGGCGAACACCACCGCCTCGCCGAGACGCTGCCCAGCGAACCAGAGCCCGCCGAGCAGCGCCGCGAGAAGCAGGTTGACCAGCGGGCCAGCGACCGCCACCAGCGCCTCGCCACCCGGGCGAACCGCCTCGGCGTCGAGTTCCGTGACGCCGCCGAAGAAGTGGAGGGCGATCCGCCGCACCGGGATACCGCGCCACCGCGCGACGAAGGCGTGTCCGAGTTCATGTAACATGACCGCGCCGAGGAGGAAGACGGCGATCAGCAACGCCGCCCCGATGCGCGCGGGCGACCCCATCGCGCCGAGGACCGGCGGCGCGAACGCGATCATGCCCCCGACGACGAGCGCGACGGCGAGCAGCCAGCTCGGGGAGAAGCGGATCGGGATACCGAAGAGCGGGAATTCGGGGTGGAGTCGCGCCATGCGACCTCTGCGGTGCGTAGAGGAGGGAGAAATGGCGTGCGGGCGAGAGTTGGCCCAATGTCGCGCTCTCGCCCGCACGCCGTGCGGCGCGCTCGGTGGTTAGAGGCGCTCGTAGCCCTCCAGGTCAAGGACGAAGACGGTCGCGGCGGCGGTCTGGACGGTCTTGCCGCCCTCGCCCCCCTGCGCGCGGCTGTGCGCGGTGCGCTTGATGATGTCGATCACCGTATCCACCTGGGCATCCTCGACGCCGATCATCATCGTCGTATTGCCGCGCCGCAGGAAGCCGCCGGTGGAGGCGAGGCGCGTCGTGCGGAATTCCGCTTCGAGCAGGGCATCGACCACGTCGTTGGCATCGTCGTTCTGCACCACCGCGACGATCAGTTTCATCCGGTTTCCTTCCCTTTTTATCCGGCACGACCCTTGCCGCACTCCGGGGCAACGCCGCGCGCACCGCTTTCGAGAAGCGCCACGCCGCCGCAGGTATACCATTCTGGCAGTATAGGGGCGACTTCGGGCGAGTGTCAATCTGCACGGCGACGGTGAACGGACGAGGAGCAAGCGGCGACCGCAAGGACCACCCCGCAGGCTCATACCCCGGCGGTGTTACCCCGGCTTTTGCTGACGAGTGCTGCTAGAATTGAGGTGAAACGGTAAGGAGTGTGTGCCATGTCCCAGGCGATTCGCGCGATCTACGAAGACGGTCATCTGCGCCTCCTCGATCCGGTGGAATTGACCGAAGGCGCGGAGGTCAAAATCACGATTCTTTCTGAGCGGGCCGCGATCATCGCCGCACTCGGCGACTTAATTGTGCCAGCCCCAGTGGTTGCGGACGAAGACTTCGATGAAGAAGCGGCGATGCGACTGATCCATGAGGAACTCCGAGCAGGGGGATACCCTTCTGCGTCGGAATACATCATCCAAGAGCGACGCGAGGGACCGTGACGGCGTACTTCTGTGACAGCAGCGCTATCATCAAGCGTTACACCATTGAAGCTGGGAGCGCTTACATGATTGGTCTCGCATCGCCACAGAGCGGTGCCCAGATTTTCGTCGCACAAATCACTCAGGTGGAAGTGATCTCAGGATTGGCACGTCTATACCGTGAAGGGATTTTTATGGCACAGACGCTCTTCTTGGCGCGTCAGAGCGTCAACTACCATGTGAGCCGGGATTACGACGTGATCGCGTTCTCTGAGCGTATCATTCAACGCGCCGAAGAAATGTTGCTGCAACATCCATTGCGTGGCTATGATGCGGTGCAATTAGCCTCGGCGCTCGATCTGCGAGCACGACTGCTCGTTGCAAGCCAGATTACGCCGGTGTTCGTCTCTGCCGATCGGCGCTTGCTTGCGGCGGCGGAAGCCGAGGGGCTGATCACGGACGATCCGAACCAGCACGCTTGATCTGGAGCGGCATTGATTCATCCGGGATGCGCCATGATCATGGTTGCGGCAACCACGCTCCTTGGGCGGAAGAAACTTGTCCCCAAGGCATCACTGATGCCGCGCCGCTCTGCTTACGGCGTCGTCCTCGATGGCGATCGGTTGCTCCTGGTCAACACGCGCAGCACCGGGAAATGGTCCTTCCCGGGCTGGCGCTGTGAAACCGGCGAGACGGACGCCGAGGCGACCATCCGCGAGGTTCGCGAAGAGACCGGTGTCAGCGTCGCGGTCGGTGCGGTATTGGTCGAGGTCGAGAATTACTGGCACGACGATACGACCGGGGAAGCCTATCACCGGTGGGGGATATTTTTTCGTTGTCGTCCGCTCACTCGCGCACTCAGCACAGCTGGCAACCCGGACGAGCATGATCAGGCAGGGGATCCGAGTTGGGTGCCACTGCTCCACCTGGCTCCCGAAGATTTTCAAGGATTCTGGGGTGAAGTGTTCCGATTTTTATAATCTGTTTCTTCACCTCGCAGCGATGTATCAGAGGTTGCGGCCACCACAGTTTACCGCTCTCAACGGTGTATAGTTACTCCACGGTGCTGGTGGCGCATGGCTCAGAAGCGTCAACTGTCGGCACAGCAGGAGGGAAGCGGCTCGCGCCCGCTCCTCGCGGTGCGGCCCTGGATGATGCGTTGGTGGGCGCATAATGGCTGACTCGGAGGGGCAGATGGGCGGCGACGCGCCGACAATCTCGATCGTCACGCCCACGCATAACCGCCGCGCGACCTTCCTTCCGCTCGCGATCGCCAGCGTGCAGGCGTTGCGCCTCTCCTGCGCCTGGGAGCACGTCATCGTGGACGACGGCTCGGACGACGACACCGCCGCCTATCTCGCCGCGCTCGCCGCGCGCGATCCGCGCGTCGTGGTGGTGCGTCACGCGGGGTCGCGCGGGGTCGCCGCCGCGCGCAATAGCGCCGCCCGTGCGGCGCGTGGCGAGTTCCTGATCGACCTCGACGACGACGATCTCCTCACCGTGGATGGCGTGGAGCAGCGCCACGCCTATCTGCGCGCCCAGCCACACTTCTGGGCGGCGCACGCGAACGCCGCGAAGATCGATGAGGCCGGGCAATACCTGATCGGCGAGGATGTCCGCAACTTCTTCTGTGCCGCCCGAACCGAGTGCGCGCGCCATTTCTATGAGAGCACGATGATCCCGAATGCCAGCACGGCGATCTACCGCCGCGAGGCGCTCCTGGACCTCGGCGGCTGGGACGAGACGTTGCGCTGCTGCGAGGACTACGATCTCTGGCTGCGGTCGCTGGAGCGCTACGGGCCGCCCGGTTTCGTCGATACGATCGTCACCCTCTATCGCAAGAAGACGCACGGCCTGGGGATCGACAGCATCCGCTCGGGGGTCCACGAGCGTAATCAACGCCTGCTCAAGGCGCGCTGGGCGCACCTGCTCGCCGAGTGACGTCGGCCCACACGTCCGGCGCGGCGGATACTACCTTCACCTGCCTCGCGTCACCGTATCGTTACTCCTGCCCCTCTCTTACTGCTTGGCCGAACATCGGGCGTATACTCGCGAGGTATCGGGGAGACACCCATGAGTGACACCGCATCCGGGGCGACGGCACCGTTCACGCTGACCACCCGCCACGGCCAGCGGCTCGTCGGGGCGATCGACTACCCTGCGGGCGACGCGCCGGTCGCGCGCACGCTGGTCCTCTGCCACGGCTACGGCGGCGACATGGCAGGGCGCTACCTCCGTCAGATCGCCACAACCCTCGGCGCGGACGGTATCGCAACGGTGCGCTTCGACTTCACCAACGGCGCGGGGACGAGCGATGGCGCGCTGAGCGGGGCGTCCGTCTCGGGCTACGCGGACGACCTCGACGATGTGCTCGATTTCGTCCGGGCGCGACCGCGTCTGCGCGCGAGCGCGCTCGCCATCGGCGGACACAGCTACGCCGGCATGGTGGTCATCGTGGTGGCGGCGCGACGGCGCGATATCGCCGGGGTCTTCTTCCTTGCGGCGGTCTTCGATCGGACCAGAGAATTCGCGATGGACGCCGTCGCGGCGCGGGTGGTGGCACCGATCGTGATTGTCATGGCCGGGGCGGACCGCGAGGTCGCCGCGACACAGGCCGATGCGCTCGCGCGCGCGGCGGGCGGACGGGTCGTGGTGCGCGTGACGATCCCCGGTGCCGACCACAACTTCACCGCTCCCGGCAGCGCCAGCGCGCTCGCCGACGCGATCCGCGCGCAGTTGCCTGCCCCACCGCCGAGCGACGCGCCGACCGCGACGCCGCACGATCGTTGATCTAGCCGCGCCACGTTCGACCGCCGGTTCTACCCGGCGCAGCGCGCGCATACGACCCGAAGACATCCTTAACGCGAGGAGGGACGATGACGACGCATCATGGCCCGCTGATCCTTTTCGGCTCGGGCGAGACCGCGCGCCACGGTCGGCAAGTCCAGGAGGAGGTGCTGCGGCAGCTCCCGACCCCGGTGAAGGTGGCGATCCTCGTGACGCCGTCAGGTTTTCAGCCGAACGCCGATTTCGTCGTGGAGAAGCTGCGCTCGTTCGTGGAGCGCAGCTTGCAGAACTACAAGCCGGAGATCACGCTGATCCAGGCCAGCCGCAAGGGTGGACCGGGCGACCCGGACGACCCAGAAGTCTACGCCCCGCTGCGCGAGGCCGATTACATCCTCGCCGGACCGGGCAGCCCCACCTACACCGTGCGCCAACTCGCGGGCACGGCGACCTGGGATCTGATCCGCGAGCGGTGGAGCGCCGGGGCCGCGCTCGCCTTCTCCAGCGCGGCGGCGTTGGCGCTCGGCACCCACGTCCTGCCGGTCTACGAGATTTACAAGGCGGGCGATGATCTCCACTGGCAATCGGGCCTCAATCTCCTCGATCACGTCGGGCTCAATCTGGCGATCGTGCCGCACTGGAACAACGCCGAGGGCGGCGCGAACCTCGACACCGGCCGCTGCTTCATGGGGGTCGAGCGCTTCGACCGGCTACGCGCGCTCCTCCCCCCCGACACAACGATCCTCGGGATCGAGGAGCACACCAGCTGCATCATCGACGTGAACCGCAACACCCTCGCGGTGCGCGGTCAGGGACAGGTGGCGATTATTCGCGACGACGCGGAGCAGACCTACGAGCATGGCGCGGAGCTCGATCTGGCCGTGCTCGGCGAGGCGGTGCTGCAACCGCACCCGGCCCTCGCGTGAGCGACGACGCGCCTCCCGCCACCACTGAAACGCCGTTGCGTGTCCTCTTTGTCGCCCCCTACTACAAGCCGAATTGGGGCGGCATCGAGCGGGTAATCGACCAACTCAGCGCCCATCTGCGCGCCAGTGGGCACACCACTGGGATGCTCGCCACGCACTACGCCTTCCCGCGCCGCCACCTGTCGGGTCTGGCCGCGCGGGAGACGATCGATGGGGGGATGGATTACTATCGTGTCCCCTCGTGGCCGCACCGCGCGCCGCCCTTCTTCTCGGTGCCGCTCGTCTGGTTCCCGCCGCGCGCCTTCGCCGCAGTGGTGGACGAGTTCCGGCCCGATGTCATCCACTGGGTCGGCGATGGCTGGTTCTGGGGGCATCTCTGGACCTGGGTCTACGGACGACATCATGCCACTGTCGTCTTCACGCCGTCGTTCCACCGGCTGATCCCGGCCTATCGCTGGCTCCAGCCGATCAACATTTTGCTCTGCCGCGCCGCCGATCGGATTACGGTCCTCTCCGGCCTTGAACGCAAGGCGCTGTTGCGGACCTATCTGGCACCGCGTGCGCGCCTGACAACGATCGGCTGGGGGATCGACGCGCCCGCATCGGATGGCACGCCGCCACAAGGATGGCAGCCAGATCGACTCACGCTCCTCTGTGTCGGACGGCTCGGCGCGCACAAGGGGCAGGAATGGACCCTCGACCGGCTTCTCGCCGCGCGCGCCCGGCTCCCGCAGGAGGTCGCCGCGCGGCTGTGCCTCGTCCTGGTGGGGCGCGATGAGGGGAGCGAGGCGACGTTGCGGGCGCGGATCGCGCGCGAGGGGCTGGACGATCTGGTGCTGCTGACCGGCGAGGTCGACGACGCGGAACTCCTCCGCTGGTACGACCACGCCGATCTCTTCGTCCTCTTCTCGCACTACGAGGCGTTCGGGCTCGCCCTGGTCGAGGCGCTGGCCCACGGCCTGCCCGCGATCACCCACGCCGTCGGCGCGACCGCCGAGATCGTCCCGGACGGCTGCGGCGCGATCGTCGTGCCGCCGTTCGACGCGGCGGCGACCGAGGGTGCCCTGGTGGCGCTGCTCACGAGTGAACGCGCGCGCGTCGCGTTGGGCCGCGCCGGGCGCGCTTTCGTGGCCCGCTACGCCTGGCCGCAGGTGACGCAGCGCTTCGTCGCCGTCTACCGGCAGGCACGCGCGCGCGGCGACGAGACCAACAAAGCGAACCGAAAGGCACACTGATGGAGACTTTCGACGTCGTGATCCTCGGCGCGGGGAGTGCCGGCGAGAACCTGGCGAACCAACTGGCCGACGGTGGCCGCACGGTCGCGATCGTCGAGGAACTGCGGGTCGGCGGCGAGTGCGGCTTCGTCGCCTGCATCCCGAGCAAGGTCTTGTTGCGCGCCGCCGAGGTGCGACTGCTGCTGCGCGAGGCCCAACGACTTGGTGCGGTCGCCGGGCCGCTCGATGCGGGGGATGGGCGCGCGGCCTACGCCCTCGCGGCGGGACGGCGGGACGAGATCGTACCCGATGACGACACGTTCGGCGTGCGGCAACTCAGCGAGCAGGGGATAACTCTCCTGCGCGGGCGGGGCCGGATCGTACGGGCGGGGGTGGTCGCGGTCGGGGAGCGCGAGATCGGCTACACCGAACTGGTGATCGCGACTGGCTCGGCACCGATGATGCCGCCGATCGAGGGATTGGAGCGGGTGCCGACCTGGACCAGCGATCAGGCGCTGACCTCGCCGCACCGGCCCGCCTCGCTGATCGTGCTCGGGGGTGGCGCGGTCGGCTGCGAACTGGCGCAGGTCTACGCCGCGTTCGGCACGGCGGTCACCATCGTGCAGTCGGCCCCGCACCTCCTGCCGCGCGAGGAGCCGGCGATCGCCGGGATCCTGGCCGATGCCCTGCGCCACGATGGCGTCGATGTCCGCCTCGGGACCACGGCGATTAGCGCCCGCGCGACGGCTGCGGGCGTCGCGCTGACGCTGGATGACGGCGACATCCTGCACGCCGAACGGCTCTTGCTGGCCGTGGGACGCGACCCGCGCGTCGCCGATCTCGACCTCGAACGCCTCGGTATCGAGCCAGGCGAGCATGGGCTGGAGGTGGACAAGCACTGCCGCGTCGTCGGTCAGGCACACGTCTGGGCGGCGGGCGACGTCACCGGCATCGAGCCGTACACCCACACCGCCACCTACCACGCCAAGATCCTGGCGGCGAATCTCCTCGGCGAGTCGCGGCAGGCTGACCACCGCGCCATCCCGCGCGCCGTCTACACCACGCCGACCGTCGCGGGCGTCGGCCTCACCGCGCAGGCCGCGCGCGAGCAGGGGCACACGGTCATCGCCGCCGGGGTCGATCTGCGCGAGACGGCGCGCGCGGAGACGGAAGGGACGCCGCGCGGGCGACTCGAACTGGTGGCCGACAAGGACCGGGGCGTGCTGCTGGGAGCCTCGGCCATCGGACCGCACGCCGATGCCTGGCTCGGCGAGGCGACGCTGGCGATCCGCGCGGCGGTGCCGCTCGACCTGCTGGACGAGGTCGTCCGCGCCTTCCCGACCTTCAACGAAGCCTACACCGAGGCGCTGGCCCAGCTGCGCGCGGCGCGCGACGAAAAGGCGGATTCAAGACGGAACTAAACTGAAGCGCCGATGAAAAGTGCATGGCCATCAGGTATGCTCTCCACCCTGGTCGGATCGGCAGCGGGAGGGTGGGGCATGGTCGACATCGCGGTCGTGTTGACGCGCTGGGGGCTGGACGCGCGGGAGGTGCGCGAGCGGATGTACCGCGCCCCGACGCCGCGCGAGCGCGAGCGCTGGCATGCGCTCTGGCTGCTGGCGCAGGGCTGGTCGGCTAGCAAGGTCGCGGAACTCGTGGAGCGCGACGCCCACACCGTCGGGGGCTGGCTGGCAGCCCTGGCCGAGGATGGCCCGGCGGCCCTGGCCTTCGAGCAGACCGGCGGTCCCCCCCCGCCCTCGGGGCCGAGGCCCAGGCGGGGCTGAAAGTCGCGGTGCAGGCCACGCCGAGCGCGGTCGGCATCGCCCTGGCGAACTGGAACTGGCAGGTGGTCCGCCAGTTCATCGCGGACCGCTGCGGCATCCGGCTGTGCCGCAGCGCCTGCACGCGCTACCTGCACCGGCTCGGCTTCGCCTACAAGCGCCCGCAGAAGCGGCGGCTCAAGGCGGATGACGAGCGGCGCGCCGCCTTCGTGGCCGAGGATGTCGCCCTGCTGGCCGAGGCGCGGGCGAGCGGGGCGAAGCGCTTCTTCGCGGACGAAGCCCATTTCCGGGCCGACGCCGACCTGCACGGCAAGTGGATCCTCAAGGGCCGGCCGGCGCTCGTGGACTCGACCTGCCCGCGCTGGGGGGAGAAGGCGAGCTACTACTCGGCGGTCTGCCTGGAGTCCGGGGAGGTCGAGCACATGGAGTTGACCGGGACCAGCTCGTCCGCGACCAGCGCCGCCTTCCTCAAACAACTGCGCGCCAACCATCCCGCGCCGCTGGTCGTCATCTGGGACAACGGCCCGGCGCACGGCGGCGAGGCGGTGCGCGACTACCTGGCCACGCCCGACCTGGCCCTGCGCCTCGTCCGCCTGCCCGCCTACAGCCCGGATTTCAACCCGGACGAGGCAATCTGGGCCTGGGCGCGCGCGGAGGTGACGGCCAACACCTGCCTCGGCACCAAGGCTCGGGTGCAGGAGCAGATGCAGCGGTTCTTCGCCGGGCTGTCGGCCCGCATCCCCGAGGTCCAATCCCGCTGCCGCCGCAAGCTGCAAGCGCTGGCCGAGGCCCTGTTTATGCCGTCGCCGGAGTCGCATCAGGAGGCACCCCCTGTAGATCCCATCGGCGCTTCGGTTTAGCCAGCTTACATCACATGGATATCGTCGAGTTCCAATACGATTAGGACTTACGCAGTTGAACGTGAATTCGAGCCGGAATCACGCCTGCTTCGTGCTCAACTGCGTAAGTCCTAACGATGTCGCTACCATCGGTCACAATATTGATTATGGCAGTGAGATCGCTCCATCCTCCGTTCAAGGATAGGTCAAACCAGACATAGCCAAGCAATCCATTATCCACGTCATTACTATCGTAACGGTCGACATCTTGACGAGGCATCAATACCCCGGTCGCCTCAGCGAGCGGTGTCACGCGGAAGGTCCGTCTATCAGACCACGGCCCTATCGAGCCGTAGTTGTGGATGACCGTTGCAATGAGCGCGGGCGTCCAATGCTGCGCGAGCGCCGCATCGTAGGTCAAGGAACGCATGAGCTTCGGCATAGCGTTCTTCAGCGAGCAGCGTGGCCCACTCGCGGAGAGCATCGAGAATATCTTCGTCGTTTGCATCGCGCGGAAGGCGTTTCATGCTTGGCCTTCTTTATCGACATTCGACACATGTAAAAGCAAGCATGATCCGCGCTCAGCCCCCCACCGGGCCGTCGAGCATATCGACGACGATTGTGCTCCAGCTGTGATCGCGCGAACCATAGCCCTCGGCGGTGTAGGGGTGATAATACTCGCGGAAGCCCGAACGCTCGACCAGGGCACAGGTCGCATCGGTCAGACGCTCGCGCAAATCGTCGATGCCGTGCGCGCGCAACCCCTCGCCGATCAGCCAGTTGCTGTTGATCCAGCTCGGGCCGCGCCAGATGAAGCCATGCGCGTCACCCGGCATGAACGACGGCTCGCGCGCGGAGACGGAGGGGATCGGGTAGGGGAGGGCGAAGGTTTCCGGGTCGCGCAGGTGGGCGACGAGTCGCTCCACGAGCGGACGCGGCAGATCGGGCAGGGCCAACGGGGCGAGCGACGCGATCGTCAGCACGCGCAGCGGGCGCTCCCCTTTGCCCGCGAGGTCGAAGAAGGCCCCCGCCTCCTCGTCCCAGCACCTGGCGATCAGCGCATCCCGGACCTGCGCGGCCCGCGCGGTGAACTCGGACGCGATCGCCGCGTCGTCGGTGAGCCGCGCGATCGCTTGCATCCCGAGGACGTGGAAGACGTTCGTCAGCACCTCCTCGACGTTGAAGAGATCGAGGGCGAGGATCGCGCGGTCGTCCAGGCGCAGCGGCGCGTAGCGCGCGTAGAGGCTCGCGATCCAGCGCACCAAATCGTCGTTATCCTGCGGGTAGTCCATCAGCGGATCGAACTTCGGCGAGGCATCGATCCCCGACTCGTCCGGCTGGATGATCGCGATCAGGCCATCGCCGTCCGGGTCGCGGATGTCGGCGAGCCAGCGATGGAAGGCGATCGCCGCCGGGAGGGCGCGCGCCAGGAAGTCGGCGTCGCCGGTCGCGCGGTAGACCCGCTCGATCGCGACCGCCAGGACCGGCGGCTGGATCGACGTGCTGGTGTAGCGGTCGCCGAAGTCCTCAGACTGCCGGGCCGCCGCCTCGGGATAGCGATCCTTCTCCCAGAGGATCTGGTGCGGGATGAAGCCGTCCGGCTGCGCGCCGTAGAGGAGGGTCAGCAATTCCTCGCGCGCCCAGGCGGGGTTGATGTGCGTCAGGGCGATCGCGTGGAAGCAGGAATCCCAGAACCACTGGAAAGGGTATGAGCCGGGCGACGGCACGACGTAGGCGTAATCGTGCCCATTCCAGTCGGCATGGCCGACCCGGCGGTTGCGCGTCAGGATGCGCGCGGCCTCGCTACGGACGAACGCGGCGGTGGCGGGGCTCGGCATCGTCTCCTCCTCGCATCCGGCGCGGCAATTGCCGCACGTTGCCCCTAAGAATACGGCATAATGCGGCGATATACCGCGTTAAGGAAGAACAACGATTGCGTTAAGCCGGGCGAGGATGGGGATTTGATGGGAGCGCTGGTACTCGCCGGATCGGGCGAATTTCTGCCGATCATGCGCGCGGTCGACGAGGTTGTCCTGGCGCACCTGCCGCGCGCCACGCGGCGAGTCGCGATCGTGCCGACCGCGTCCGGGCGCGAGGGGCAGGTGCCGTTCGACTGGATCGCGCGCGGCGTCGCGCACTTCGCCGCGCTCGACTGCGAGGCGTTCGGCGTGCCGATCCTCGAACGCGCGGACGCCGACGATCCCAAGTTTGTGGCCGCGCTCGCCGGGGCCGATCTGATCTACCTCTCCGGGGGCGATCCGCGCCATCTGATCGAGACCCTGTGCGGGAGCGCCGCGTGGGCGGCGCTCCGCACGGCCCATGCCGGAGGGGCCATCCTCGCGGGGAGCAGCGCGGGCGCGATGGCCCTCGGCGAGTTGGTGATCTCCCCGCGCTCCGCCGCGCCGACCTGGCAGCCCGCCCTCGCCCTCGTCCCCGGCGTCGGCGTGTTGCCCCATTACGACCGCTTCGGGGCCGCGCGCACCGCGCCGCTCGTCGCCGCCGCGCCGCCAGATCTCATCATCCTCGGCATCGATGAAGATACGGTGATCCTCACCGTGGGCGGCGAATCGCGCGTCCTCGGGGCGCGCGGCGTCACGCTGTTGCAAGGCGACGCCGCGACCGTCTTCGGTGCCGGAGAGCGGTTGCCGTACACGCTCGTACCGTCGCCAATGGCCCCCGAGCCGCGCTGACGCGGTCAACAACCAGGGCGATTGGTCGGACTGATCGGACGGGAGAGGATCAGCCCGCCAGCACCGGCAGCGCCGAACCGTCGAGGCGCATGGAGAGAATACGCGAGACGCCGTCCGCGCCCATCGTGATCCCGTAGAGGGTGTCCGCCCCCTCGATCGTGCCGCGGTTGTGCGTGATCACCACCATCTGCGTGCGGTCGGTGAGGCGTTGCAGCCGCTCGCGGAAGCGCACCACGTTGCTCTCATCGAGCGCGGCGTCCACCTCGTCGAGGATGCAGAACGGGCTCGGGTTGACGCGCAGGATGGCGAAGAGGAGCGCCGCAGCCGTCAGCGCGCGCTCGCCGCCGGAGAGGAGCGCGAGGTTCTGGAAGCGCTTGCCGGGCGGCTGCGCCACGATCTCCACGCCTCCCGCGCCCGCGCCCTCCCCCTCGGCCAACACCAGCCTGGCGGAGCCGCCGCCGAAAAGATCGGCGAACGAGTCCGCGAACTCCGCCGCCACCCGCGCGAAGGTTTCGCCGAAGCGCTCGGCCATCGTGCTATCGAGCTCGCCTAACACACCGCGCAACGCGCGCGCCGCGCTCTCCACGTCGCTGAGGCCGTCGGTGAGGGTCTTCCAACGCGCCGACTCCGCCTCCCACTCCTGCACCACCTCCGGGTTCGGCGGGCCGACGCGGCGCAGGCGCGCGGTCAGGCGCTCCACCTGTCCGCTCAGCGTCGCGCGCTCCTGCACGGGGAGGGGCGGGACGGGGGTGGCGAAGTGGGCGGACGGCTTCGCGATCTCCATCTCGCCGACGATGCGCTGGAACAGCGCCTCGAACTCCGCGCGCCGCCGCGCCGTCTCCACCGCCAGCGCGCCGAGCGCCGCCTCGCGCCGCAACGCCTCCTCGTTCGCCGCGCCCAGGGCCGCGCTCGCCGCGTGCTCCGCCGCGCGCACCCCCGCCAACGCCTCATCAAGCGGGCGCAGGCGTTCGGACAGCACAATAGCCTCCGCCTCGACCATCGCCAGCGTCGCGCCGCGCTCGGCGGCGAGGGTGGTGATTTCCGCCACTTCGCGGCGGAGGGCGACCGCGCGATTCGCCAACTCGCCCGCCTCGCGCGTCAGCGCAGCCTCCTGGGCGCGCGCCGCGTCGGCCTGACGGCGCAGCCCACGCGTCTGCTCCTCCGCGCGCGCGATCTCCGCGCGCAGGGTGGTCAGGCGCGGGCGGTCGCTCTGCCCGGCATCCGCGATCCCCTGGAGGGCGGTGGTCGCCGCCGCGCGCTCCCCTTCGAGACGCCCCAGGCGGTCGGCCAGCGCCCCTTCCTCGGCGTCGGCGATCGCCAACTCGTCGCCGAGCGCGGCGGCGGACCTGGTCAACTCCGCGCCGCGCCGCCCGAGTGCGGTCAGGCTCTCGGCCGCCGCGCGACGGTCGCGTTCGAGGCGCGCGAGGCGATGGCGGAGATCGTCGGCCTCGCGTGCCAGCGCGCTGACGCGCCCTTCCGCCGCGGTCAGCGCCTCGCGCGCGGCGCGGCTCGCCGTCGCCCGCGCCGCCACCGTCACGGTCGCCGCCGCGATCTCCCGCTCGGCGGCGGCGATGGCGCGCGGCAATTCGCGCAGCGAGCGCTCGCGGGCCAGGATGCCGCTCTCGCGCGCCGCCGAGCCGCCGGTGACCGCGCCGCTGGTGCGGGTGATCTCGCCGCCGCGCGTCACGATGCTCCACGCCCCATTGAGGCGTGGCAGCGTCTGCCGCGTCGTGACGAGGTCTTCGACGATCAGCGCGCGCCCCAGGAGCCCCCGCACGAGGGACGTGAAACGCTCGTCGTGCCGCACTAAATCCGCCGCGACGCCGATCACGCCGGGTCCGTCCGCCGGGCCGCGCCCGCCACCCGCACCATCACGCACCGTATCGAGCGGCTGGAAGGTCGCGCGCCCGGCCCGCCGCTCCTTGAGGTGCGCGATCGCCGCCTCCGCATCGGCCCAGCGCTCGACCACGAGATCTTGCAGGTGCCCACCGAGTGCGATCTCGATCGCCGTCTCCAGGTCGGCGGGGACATCGATGATCCCCGCGACCGGGCCGATGATCCCCCGCAGTTGCCCCGCGCGCGACGCCGCCAGCACCGTGCGGACCCCGGTGTAAAAACCTTCGCCGCTTGCGGCCAGCTTTTGTAACCCATCGAGGCGCGCGCGGAGTTCGTTCGCGCGGCGCTCGACGGCGGTCTGTGCGGTGGTCGCCTCGCGCTCCGCCGCCGCCGCCGCCGCGACCGCCGCCGTCGCCTCGCGCTCGGCAGCCGTCGCCGTCTCACGCCCGCTCGCGTTCGTCGCGAGGGTTCGTTGCGTCTCTTCGCCCTCGGCGGTCAGCGCGGCGACCCGTTCCTGCGCGGCGGCGCGCTCGCCCGTGGCGCGCTCGCGGTCGCGGCCCAGCGCCGCACGCCGCTCATCGATCGCGGCGCGGCGACGGGCCAGGGTCAGGCGCTCGCGCTCGGTGGCGGCGATCTGGTCGGCCAGGCGGCGCTCGGTGCGGATCGCCGTGGCGCGTTGTCCCTCGGCGGTCGCGAGGTTCCGTTCCAGCCCCTCCGCCTCCTGCCGCGCCGCCACGACCGTCGCCGCGATCGCCGTGCCTTCGCGCTCCGCCGTCGCGATCTCCTCGGCCAGCGCCGCCCGGCGCGCCGCCAGCCCGGCGATCCGCTCCTCCGTCTCGGTGAGGCGGCGACGGTTGGCGACGCCGCGCTCCTCGGCGATCGCCAGCTCGCGGCGCAGCGGCTCCAGGCGGCGATTCAGCGCGACCTCCTGTTCGGCCAGCGCGCGACGTTCCTGCCCTTGCGCGGCGGTCGCGGCGCGCGCCGTCTCGGCGGCGGCGGTCAGCCGCGCGATGGTGGCCGAGGCGGCCTCGCGGGTGGTACGCGCCTCGCCCTCGGTCGTCTCGGCGGTCGCCAGGGCAGCAGCCGTGTCGCGCCAGAGATCGGCGAAGAAGCGCTCCTGCAACTCGCGCAGCCGCGCTCGCAACTCGTCCCACTCCTGCGCGCCCCTGGCGGCACGTTCGAGCGAGCGGAGGCGCGGCTCCAACTCGGCGCGGAGATCGAGGAGGCGGGCGCAATTCGCCTCCGTCTCGTTCAACCGACGCTCGGCCTCCGCGCGCTTCATGCGGAAGGGGGCGATCCCGGCGGCGTGCTCGAAAAGACCGCGTCGCTCCTCGGGGCGGGCGCTCAGCGCGGCATCGACCAGCCCCTGCCCGATCACGGTGTAGCTCTGCCCGAGCGGCGCGGTGACTTGCAGCACGTCGCGCAGGCGTACGCGCCCGCCATTGATCAGGTAGTGCGTCTCGCCATCGCGGAAGATCCGCCTTGCGATCGTCACCTCGCTGTATTCGAGGGGGAGTTCGCCGCCGGTGTTGTCGAGGGTCAGCGCCACCTCGGCCATGCCGAGCGCCGCACGCCCGCCACTCCCCGCGAAGATCACGTCCTCGCCGCGCCGTCCGCGCAGCGCCACCGTACTCTGCTCGCCGAGCGCCCAGCGCACCGCCTCGCTGAAATTGGACTTCCCGCTGCCATTCGGGCCGACGACCGCCGTCAGCCCGTCCGCGAGGTCGAAGACCGTGCGGTTGGCGAAGCTCTTGAAGCCCTGGATCTCGAGGCGTTTGAGGCGCAACGTCATGACGAGTGGGCGAGTAGGCGAGTGGGCGAGTGACGAAGCACGAGCGGTATCCTCCGGTTTGTGGTGTACGGTCAGGCGCATAGTAGCAGATCGGGGGAAGGTGGTTCCAGATGGGCGCGGGGAACAGCCATACGACGAGCGTTCGTCGCGTACCCCGAGTTCGGCAGATACGGCTCGCGCCAAACCACGCCAGCCGATATGCCACTTGAAAAACAATGGGGATGATCGCGCCGCGAGACAAGGCAGCGCCGGACTCCGCGCCGTTAGTCCCCCGGACGGTCGCGTTCGAGGAGCGCGATCATCGCCTCCACATGCGGCGGGACGACCCGGCGTTGTCGCGGGATGCGCGGCAACTCGCGGGTGGCGCGCACGATCCCGGCGCGGTTGATCGGGTCGGTGCGCGCGAGGCGCAGATGATGGGCGGTGATCCGCAGCGCCGGGCCGAGCGGGCGGCGTAACCAGGCTTCCCAGAGGCGGTCGCTGATCCCCTCGATGTAGCGTTCGCGCATGTTCGGGCGATCGGACGATGGATGATGGTGGGCAACCACGTCATCGAGATAGGCCAACTGCCAGCCACGCGCCGCGAGACTCATCGCCACGATCGCCTCCTCCCCGCCGGTGCCGAAACGGGGATCGAAACCACCCGCGTCGAGGAACGCCGCGCGGCGCACGATCGCGCCACAGGCGACGAAGCCCAGGACCGGGACGCCAGGGAGACTCGCCGGACGCGGGAGTGGGCTCCGCGCCATCTCGGCGCAGGCAGGATCGAGCCGCTCCGCCGTGCCGACCAGGATGCGGGCCATGATGAGGCCCAAGCGGGGTGTCGCGGCGAAGTAGCTGACGGCGCGGGTCAGACTACCGGGTGCCCACCAGGAATCGTCATCGGCGAAGGCGACATAGGCGTTGGTGAGATACCGTACACCATAATTGCGCGCGACACCGCCGCGATTGCGGGTGAGCGCGATCACGGTGACGGCAGGGAAGTGCGCGCGCACCGTCGCAGGGGTGCCATCGGTGGAAGCGTTATCGACGACAACGATGCGGCAGCGCTCCGGCAAGGCGACGAGGCGACCAAGCGTGGATAGGAGGGTCGCGACGCGGTTGCGCGTCACGATGACAATCCCGAGCGCGTCGTATTGCCCGGCGTCGTGCGCGAGAAGGGCAGGTGCGCCCGCTGCATCGTTCATGGCGCGATACCTCATACATTCGGCAACAGCGCTTGCCGTGACCGTGCCTTCGTCAGCTGTGGGGCATGACGGCGCGGATCATACCGATCGCGGCGGGGCGACAGCCTCTCTGACCCATCGAGCGCGACGAGACGGAACGGGCTACCGCCGAGGACCACCCGGCCTCTGCCACAGCCAGCCACATCGCTCGCAAGAAGAACGACGGGCGCGCATGCCCCGATGGTCGCACACCAATCGTACAGGCGACGCGACGCGAGTTCAATGAACGGCACGGTCGAGTTAGTGGGGGTGCGTTGCCGCGCCGCGCCGCCTGGACGCCCCAGATGGCGCAGGCGCGGCAGCGTGGGCACCCACCGCTGGTCAAACGCGGCGCGGCGTGCTAGTTTTTCTGGTGCGATCGGGCGGTCCGGTCGGGCGAGGCAGCGGAGATGAGGCCGAACGATGACAGGCGTGCCGGAAACCCCACCGAGCCCCGAGGCGATCCGCCGCCTCCGGCGCGAGTACGCCCTGGCGGATCTCGTCGAAGCCGAGGTCACGGCGGACCCGTTCGCGCAGTTCGGGCGCTGGTTCGCGGAGGCGCTGAACGCCGAACTGCGCGAGCCGAACGCGATGACCGTCGCGACCGCCGCCGCCGATGGCACCCCCGCCGCCCGGATCGTCCTGCTGAAGGCGTGGGACGAGCGTGGCTTCACCTTCTACACCAACTACGAGGGACAGAAGGGGCGGGAGTTGGCGGAGAATCCGCGCGCCGCACTCCTCTTCTTCTGGGCGGAACTCGAACGGCAGGTGCGCGTCGGTGGCGACGTAATCTGGCTGACGGCGGCGGAGTCGGATCGCTACTTCGCCAGCCGCCCGTTCGGCAGTCGACTCGGCGCGATCGTCTCGCCGCAGAGCCGGGTCATCCCCGACCGCGAGACGTTGCCCGCGCGCCTGCACGACCTGGAAGCGGAATACATGGGGGGTGATCCGCCGCGCCCGGCGGGGTGGGGCGGCTACCGCGTGGTGCCAACCAGCTTCGAGTTCTGGCAGGGACGCCCCAACCGCCTGCACGACCGGCTGCGCTACCGCCGGGACAGCAAGGGCGGCTGGACGATCGAGCGACTGGCACCGTGAAGCGCGGCAGAAAAGGGCCGCGCCTTGCGGAAGCGCTTGCGCCCCGCCACGCGATTCGCTATCCTAGCTGCATGAGCCTGATCGCGCCCTGCGCGCCCGCCCCGTCGCGCCACCCTCGGCACCACCATCATGGTCGGGGTGGGGTTGTCGGCGCGCGCATCGGGTAATCGCTCAACGATGGTACGCGCGCAGTGTCCCCCACCGCACAGCCAGGGCGGTGGGGGTTTTCTTGTCCGAGGGTGTGGAACGATGCGCCCCGGCCCGTCAGCGGCGGGCCGGGGGCAGGGAAGGAAGAGCATCCCGTGATCGAGCGTATTCGCGGCATGGCGGATGTGTGGCCCGCCGAGCGCGCGTTCCGCGAGGGGGTGATCGCCGCGTTGGGGCGTGGCTTCGCCGCACATGGCTACCAGACGATCGACACGCCGGTCATCGAGCCGACCGAACTCTTCCTCCGCAAGTCGGGCGAGGAGCGGGCGGCGCAGATGTATGCGTTCGATTACCGCAACCGGCAGATCGCCCTCCGCCCCGAGTTCACCGCCTCGGTGGTGCGCGCGTTCGTGGCGGAGGGGCAGGCCCGCCCGCTGCCGCAGCGCTACACCTATCACGGTCCGGTCTTCCGCTATGAGAAGCCGCAGTCGGGGCGCACGCGCCAGTTCACCGAGGCGGGCGTGGAACTACTCGGCGTGCGCGGCCCCGCCGCCGACGCCGAGGTGATCCACCTGGCGCTCGCCGGGTTGAAGGAATTGGGGCTGGACGACTGCACGATCCGCATCGGGCACCTGGGGATCGTCGGCGCGTTTCTCTCCTCCCTCGCGCTCGACGACCGCGTGCGCGACTGGTTCCTCTGGAGCATGGAGCAGTTGCGAACACGCGGCGAGGAGGGGCTACACCGCAACCTGCGCGCGCTCCTGGACGCGCAGCAACTGCCCGTGGCGCATGACGCGGCGGAAGGTGCGCCGGGTGGCGGCGAGGCGGTCCCGCCCTTCCCCGACCTCGACGCGGGCACCCTCGACGGCCTCAGCGAGGAGCAGGCGCAGGAGGCGGTCCTCGGGCTCTTGCGCGGCGCGGGCTTCGACCTCGGCGGCAGCAATCGGTCGCCGGAGGAGATCGTGGAGCGGCTGCTGGCGAAGCTGCGCCGCCCGCGCGTCGATTTCGACATCGCCAGGGCGGTCGCCTTCGTCCGCCGCCTGATCGAACTGCGCGGCGAACCGACGCAGGTCTTGGCCGATACGCGGATCCTGCTAGCCGATTACGGCCTCGATGACGGCCCGGTGCAGGAACTCGAAGAGGTGCTGACCCTCCTCGGTGCCTATGGGCACTCGCAACGCCTGACGATCGATCTGGGCCTCGGGCGCGGCCTCCACTACTATACCGGCATCCTCTTCGAGGTCTACGCCGGGGAGTCCGCCGGGCGCGACGCGGGGATGCAGCTCTGCGGCGGCGGTCGTTATGACGACCTGGCGCAACTCCTCGGGGCGCGCACAGCGGTCCCGGCCTGCGGCTTCGGCTGCGGCGTCGAGCGGATCGTCGCCGCGCTCGTCGCGCGCGGGGCGACGGTGCCGACGGTCGCGCCCGCCGATCTCCTCCTCTGCGGCGCGGGAGCGGTCGGGATGGTGGCGCTGATCCCGGTGGCGGAGGCGCTGCGTCGTGCGGGCTGGCGGGTCGAGCTCGATCTGCGGGGGCGTCGCCTCGCCGCGAACTTCTCGCAGGCCGAGCGCGCGGGCATCCCCGCCGTCGCCATCCTCGGCGAAACCGAACTGGCCGCGCGCGAGCTCGTCTGGCGCGACCTGGCGACGCGCGCCGAGCGGCGGCTCAGCCTCGACGATCTGCCACGACCCACCGCTACCACGACACCGACCATTCCCCCCATCACCTTCGCGGAAAGGTAAACGGTACAGAGATGCGACGTGCGCTATTCGTCATTCGTCATTCGTCACTCGTCATTCAACCGTGGGGTGCGCGATGAGCGGTGCTACGGAGCTGCTGCGTCTGGCGCTCTCCAGTAAAGGGGAGTTCGAGACCGAGACACGGCGCTTCCTCGATGGCGCAGGGCTGCCGGTGCGCCGCCCCAACCCGCGCCAGTACACCGGGCGCGTCGGCACGCTGCCGGACACGCTCGTCCTCTTCCAGCGGACGACGGACATCGTCGCCAAGGTCGCCGACGGCAGCGCCGATGTCGGCATCACCGGCTACGACCTCGTGGCGGAGAGCAGCCAGGACGACGATGATCTGCTGCTGCTGCTGCCGAGTCTCGGTTTCCGCTCGGCGCGGCTGGTCGTCGCCGTGCCCCAGTCGTGGCTCGACGTGGCGACGCTGGAAGACCTCGCCGACCTCTCCTCCGACTTCAAGCGGCGCGGGCGGGCGCTGCGCGTCGTGACCAAGTTCCCCAACCTGACGCGCGAGTTCTTCCACCGTCACGGCGTCACCTACTTCACCCTCGTCAGCGCGGATGGGGCGCTGGAGGCGGCCCCGGCGATGGGCTACGGCGATATGATCGTGGATATCACCGAGACCGGCGTGACGCTACGCGACAACCACCTCAAGATCCTGGATGGCGGGACCGTGCTGCGCTCGCAGGCGTGCCTGATCGGCAACCGGCGCACCCTCGCCGCCAGCGCCACGAAGCGCGAGGCGGTGCGGCACCTGCTCGAACTGTCCGAGGCACGCTTGCGCGTGCAGGGCTACCACGTCCTCACCGCCAACATCCAGGGCACCTCACCGGAGGCGGTGGCGGAGCACGTCCTGGCGCACGGCGAAACGTCCGGGATGCAGGGGCCGACGATCGCGCCGGTCTTCCCCAAGGAATCGCGGAGCGCGCCGCTGGGGGCCGACTGGTACGCGGTCACGGTGGTGATCGAATCGCCGCTGCTGCTGCGCGCGGTCGATCACCTGCGCGCAGCGGGCGCAGCGGGGATCACGGTCGTGCGCCCCGACTACGTCTTCGGCGGGCAGTCGGAATCGTACGCGCGGTTGCTGCACGAGCTTGGTCTGACCGCAACACGGGCGAACGTCAACGGCGTGCGGTGAGCGCGCCACCGCGACGGCAGCCCGATCGGCGATGGCGCGAAGGAAGGCGAACACGGTGCGTGACCCAGGACGAGACACCTTGCCGCCACACGCGGGCTATGTCGCCCACTTTCGCGTGCGGCATCACGAGATGGACGCGCTCGGGCACGTCAACAACGCCGTCTATCTCCATTATCTGGAACAGACCGCGATCGAGCACTCGACGGCGCTCGGCTACAGCGGCGAGCGACTGCGGGAACTCGGCGGCCTCTTCATCGCCAGTCGCCACGAGATCGACTACCTGCGTCCGGCGGTCGCGGGCGACCTCTTGCAGGTCGTGACCTGGGTCGCCGAGATGGGTGCCGCGCGCTCGCGCCGCGACTACGCCATCCTGCGCCGCGAAGAACTCGCCGACGGTCGGTTGCCCGCCGACCTCGCGCTCACCGCCGGAGAGGCCGCGCCCGGCGAGCTGCTCGTGCGCGCGCGGACACAGTGGGCCTGGGTCGGCGTGGCCGACGGTCGTGCCCGGCGCATCCCGCCCGCATTACGCGCGGTTTTCCTGGCGGGATCAGGCGACGAATGAGCACGCCGTGCCCGTATCCGCAGCGCAGAAACGGGCACCGCTCGCACCCTTGACATGGCCCAACCCCGCTGCTACTATTACCCCCGGTTCGGAGGTGTGGTGTAGTGGCCTAACACGCTGCCCTGTCAAGGCAGAGACCGCGGGTTCGAATCCCGTCACTTCCGTCACTCCAATATGGTTTGGGGCACGCGATAAGCGTGCCTCGTTCCGTTGCATCAAGCGCAAAAAAGCCTGCGAGGCGTGGTCCGCAATAGCGTGTGGGGTTATGTGGGCTGTGGTAGGGTCGCCTCCTGAGCAGCGCTGTGGCAGCGCGTGCCTTGACGGGGTTCCCCATGCCTGGACCAATGCCCACCTATCGTCCCATCTTCACGCTTGAGCAAGTGCAGGACTGCGCGCGGCTCGTCCGGCAACAGAACGCCCCCCGGGTCCACGGTCGCCCGCGCCAAGCTCGCGTTGCTGCTTTACACACGGCCCGCCCTCGACAGCGTGACCGCTGCCCGATACTGCGGGCAGCATCCCAATTGGGTATACCTGGCGGGAACGCTGCGCGACTGGGGGCTTGCCCTCACCGACCGACCGGGGTGCGGGCGCAAGCCCGCCTTTTCCCCCTCGCCAGGTCGCAACCGTCCAGGCGCTGGCTTGTGAACTGCACGACACAGCGCGAGATACCGTTGCGCCGCTATGGTATGGCCGACCTGACGCGGCTGATTGCGGCGCACCCTCTCGGACGCGGGGGTCGCGATCCTCCCCGACCTCCGCGCGCGTACAAAACCTGGTGCGCGAAGCGGCGGGCGCGGCCTGGGGCGGCGGCGATTCTATCTTCGCCATGCCCGACGGGCACCCCGTCTCGCCGCGCACCTTCGGCGGCGTTAGCACACCTTTATCGAGAGGTCGGGGTCCCCGCGCTCCACCCACACGACCTCCGCCACCTGAGCGTGTCGCTCCTCCTCGAGGGGGGACACAAAGTGAAGGTCGTGCGCGAGCGGGCCGGGCACCACTCGGCGGCGTTCACCCTCGACCGCTACGGCCATATCATGGAGAGAGACCGCCGGGCTGCGGGGGCGGTCAGCGGCGCGCGCCCGGGGCACGCCAAGAGAGCGAGGAACCAGATTCGCGCCGTTTGCAACCACCGGCTGAGCCAAACCAAGGCTCGCATCAAGACAAGAAAAAAGGCCCCCACAGGGGCCGCTGGAGCGGAAGACGAGATTCGGCGGCGGGGCGATGTGTACCATCGCCCCGCCGCGTTTTCCTTGAATTGGCGCGCAAACCCAGTAGTCATGCCGGCGTGTAGCGCGGGTGAGAACGCTTATCGCCGCCTCGCGCGTTTGCAGCGCGTTTGCAAATCCGTGACCCAATTCGCGGTGCACCAACGCGCTGGCGAGCGGCCATGACCCTTCAATTCTCAGCCTTTCAGGCAAGTACATTACGGGGACAAAGAGGGGGGCACCCCGCCAGAACCTATGGACCGCGCACGCTCCACCTCCCGCTGCTGCGCGATCGGCGCGTCCATCTCGCCCCAGGACCGGAACGGCAGGTCCGCACCCGCCGCCTCAACGGGCGCGGCTACATCAAGCTCGGCGGCCTCCAGCGTGCCGTCGGGCGCGAGCACGCGGGCAAGATGGTCACCGTCGTGATCGAGGAGGGGATCGCCACCGTGCTCGACGGCGACCGCGTCCTCCGGCGGATCGTTCTCCAGCCGTGACGGCTAGCGCGAGCGCGGCATATCGCGCGCCGGTCGATGGGCACCGACGGGTACTGTCAGGATAACTCGCTGGCCACGTCGGGGTCCCGGTGTGCGACACTCGGCGCATGCATGAATACGCCTCCGCGCCCACCTACAAGCGCCATCGCTTCCCGTCCGCGATCATCGGCCACGCGGTGTGGCTGTACTTCCGCTTCGCGCTCAGTTACCGCGACGTGGAGGAGCTGCTGGCGGCGCGCGGCGTCATCGTCACGTATGAGACGGTGCGCCAGTGGTGCCGCAAGTTCGGGCAGGCGTAGGCCAACGCATTGCGCCGTCGTCGCCCGCAACCTGGCGATACGTGGCACCTGGACGAGGCCTTCGTCTCGATCAACGGGGTGATCCACTACTTATGGCGGGCCGTCGATCAGGATGGGCATGTGCTCGATATCCTGGTCCAGCGCCAGCGGAACAAGGCGGCGGCGAAGCAGTGCTTCCGCAAGCTGCTGAAAGGCCTCGCCTATGTCCCGCGCGTGCTCATCACCGACACGCTCGCCAGCTATGACGCGGCGCGGCGGGAGGTGTGACCCAGCGTGGAGCACCGGCGCCATAAGGGCTTGAACAATCGCGCCGAGAACTCCCACCAGCCCACGCGCGAGCGCGAGCGGCGGATGCGACGGTTCAAGAGCCCCGGGCACGCCCAGCGCTGCCTCGCCGCCTACGGCCCCATCGCCGCCCACTGCCGCCCGCGCCGCCATCGCCTCGCCGCCGCCACCTACCGCCAGATACGTGACGAACGCTGCGCCACCTGGCGGGCGGTCACCGGCACCCCCGCCATGGCCTGATCGCGCACCTGCCTGGGGCCGAGCACGCCTCTGCACACCACTTGGCCCGATACCTCGACTTTAATTGACAATGCCCGTCGGAGTGGTTGCGTCGCAGGACGTTGCGCGCCTGCCGCCGCAACTGCGGCTCGTAGGTCGTGCCGCCCCGCTCCAGTTCGAGGAGGGGGAGCATTGGTCGTCGCGCGGCACGCCGCCGAGGTAGACGAGGAGCGGGGCCGGTTGATCGACGGCGACCAAGCGGCTCGACCGCCGCGCACGGCGAAGAAGGAGCCGTCGTAGCAGGCGAGCTGGGCCGCCTGCCGCCCGAGCGTGATCCGCTCGACCCGCTCGTCGGACAGCGCGGCGTCGGCGGGCTGGCCGCGCAGTTCGTTGATGAACGGCGTGAACTCGGCGCGCGGGTCGTACCAGACGACGACGCGACGCTGCGTCAGGTGGTCGGCGACCTGCGCGGCGAGGTACTCCTGGAAAGGGTGGGTCATGCGGATGATCCTTCTTCGGTGGGGCGCTCCGCCAACTCGGCCAGCTGGGCCACGAAGACCGTCGCCTGCGCCAGCCAGGGGCGCACGCGCGCCGCGTCGAACTCGGCGTAGTCGTCATAGTCGCTCTGCTGGCGGTTCTCGAACAGATCGTTGTAGAAGCGGCCCAGCTCGCGCGAGACGGTGCCCGGCTTCACGAAATGGCGATTGAAGAGCGCGATCACGCCGCTGTGTTTGCTCGCGGCGTGGCCATGCCGGGCGAGGAGCGCCGATACCGCGTAGAAGCAGGCGTAGTAGAGGCGGCTCACGGCGGCCCGCCAGTGCCCCGCGTTCGCCAGTAATTCGGCCTCGGCGACCCCTTCGCGGGCGTGCGCGAGCCGTTGCCGCACCAGGGCGTCGCGCGCGGCGGTCATAGCGCCACACCGTCGCCTTCGATGCGGGCGTGCAACGGCAGCGCCCGATAGCGCGGGCTATCCCACTGCTCCGCGCTATAGATGACCGCGCTGAGGACGGTGTCGGTCTCGAGCGCCAGGTCGTACAGCCGATGGCGCACGGCGTCCGCGCGCTGCGGAGTCACGACACCATCGAGCACGATCAGCAGATCCCAGTCCGATTCTGGCGCGGCATCGCCGCGCGCGTGCGAGCCGAAGAGGATCAGGCGGGCCTCCGGCTCGGTCTGCCGCACGGCCTGCCCGATCCGATCGAGGAGCGCCTGGTCCTGTTCGAGCAAGGCGGGACCGCTCATCATGTCACCTCACCATCACCCATCTGTTGTCGGCGCTCCACTGCTCTCCCGCACTGGTGTGGTCGAGCGTACACGCCGTCTGTAGCGTAACGCGAATGCCCTCCTGACGACTACCCGAGTGGCAGTTGCTCCGCCCCCTGCCCCTCGCGCATCCGCTTCGGCTTCGCCGCCGGGCTGTACTGGCTGGTTGGCACATCCGTGCGAGAATCGAGAGGCTGGCACCAAGGCAAGGATGCCGTGGTCTACGTCGAACAACCGTCGCGTACAAGGAGTCCGCATGCTCGGTCGTCTCACGCGCTGCGGCATTCGCACCGGTCGTGCCACCTTGCAGACGCTCCGCCGTCGCCTCGCCCGGGCGACGAAACCGACCGCACCCGCGCTCATCGCGGCGACGCTCGCTGATCTGCGCCGTTCCAAGCCGCAGCTGGTCGCGGAGAACGCCCTGCTGCGGCAGCAGCTCCTCATCCTCCGGCGCAGCGTCAAGCGGCCGCGCTGCACCTCGGCCGACCGCGCGGTGCTCGTGCTCCTAGCCAGCCGCGTCCGTGCCTGGCGGCAGGCCCTCCTGATCGTCCAGCCCGAGACGATCTTGCGCTGGCATCGCGAGCTGTTCCGCCGACACTGGCGGTGGAAATCACGGGCTCCGCGGCGCGCGCGCCGCCCGAAGGTCGCGGCCGAGACGATCGCCCTGATCCGGGAGATGGCCGCCGCCAATACCCAGTGGGGCGCGGAGCGCATCCGCGGCGAGCTGCTGAAGCCGGACGTCCGCGTGGCCAAGTGGACCGTGCAGAAATACATGCGCGATGCCCGACCGCCGCGACGCGCGGGACAGACGTGGGCGACCTTCCTGCGCAATCATGCGGGTGACGTCTGGGCCTGCGACTTCCTGCCGGTCACGGACGCCCTCTTTCGCCCGCTCTGCGCCTTCGTCGTGATCGCGCTGGGCTCGCGTCGGGTCGTCCACGTCGGCGTCACGCGGCACCCCACCGACGCCTGGGTGGCCCAGCAGCTGCGCGAGGCCACGCCGTTCAACCAGCGGCCACGCTACCTCATCCGCGACAACGACCGCAAGTATGGCCAGGCGTTCGCTTATGTAGCGAAAGCGACGGGTATCACGGTGGTGTGCACGGCCTACAGCGCGCCCAGGCAGAACGCGACGTGCGAGCGCTTCCTCGGCAGCGTGCGCCGCGCGTGCCTGGACCACATCCTCGTCCGCAGCGAAGCCCACCTCCGGCGTGTCCTGCGCGAGTACGTGGCGTACTGCAACGGCGCGCGACCGCATCAGGGCTTGCGGCAACGCATCCCCGATGGCACGGAGGAACCGGTGGTTCAGCGAGAGGCCCGTGGGAAGATCCGGGTCATCCCGGTATTAGGCGGCCTCCACCACACGTACCAACGCGCGGCGTGATGGGTGGTGAACTGTGCGCGGATAAGCTAACCAGCCACGACAGGGGCGCGGGGCTCCCGCGACTCGCCTGCGGCGTGACCCGCGCGACCGGGCGCGCGGACGGGGGTTGCCCCGGCACATGACGCCGCCGCGCCGACGAGGCGAGCGGCACATCGCTGGGAGGCGTGTCATGCGTGGTCTCCCTGCCCCTGCACGGTGCCCTGCTCACGACCGGGCCGTTCGCGTCGGTGCCCGGTGCCGGGGCAGCCGGCAGCGCGGCGGGTGCCGCCCCAGTCCCGCTGCTGGGCGGGGTGGCCACCACGACCCTCCTGGCCGCCGATGACGTGCTCGTTCGTCCCCGCCACCGCCCCGCCGCCCGGCGGCTGGCTGCTCGTGCGCGGCGGAGCGCCACCGCCCGGGCGCTAGCGGTCGGCCCAGTTGTCGGGGGAGGGGGGGATCGTGCGGGGCGGCGCTTCCCGGCCGGCGTCCGGCGGGTCCGACTGCGGCGGGTCGCCGAGCGGCAGGGCCACGTGGAAGATGCTGCCGCCGCCCGGCGCGGCCTCGACCCAGAGGCGGCCGCCGTGCGCCTCGACGATGTCGCGGCTGAGCGCCAGGCCCAGGCCCAGGCCCTCCGGGCTCCCCTGCGCGGCGTTCGCCGCGCGGTAGAAGGGCCGGAACACCCGCTCCCGCTCCTCGTCCGCGATCCCGATGCCCTGATCGCGCACGCTGAGGCGCGCCTCGGCACCCACCCGCCGCGCGTCCACCGCCACGTCGCCGCCGCCCGGCGAGTACTTCAGGGCGTTGTCGAGGAGGTTCGTGAGCACCTGCGCCAGGCGCACGGCGTCGTAGTCCCCCGGCAGCGGCCCCGCGGTCTGGCAGCCGATGCGGTGCCCGCGCGTCGCCACGTTGCGCGGGGTCACGAACCGCTCGACGACCCCGCGGACCAGGGCGGCCAGGTCGAGCGGCTGGCGCGCCACCGTCAGCCCGCCCGTGTGCGAGCGGGCCGCCGCCATCAGATCCTCGCTGAGCCGACGCAAGCGCCCCAGCTCGTCGCGGGCGATCGCCAGGTGGCGCGCCAGCCGCGCGCGGTCGGGCGGCTCGGGGCGGGCGACGTGGCGTGCCAGCAGCTCCAGGTAGCCCCCCAGCGTGGTGAGCGGCGTCTTCAGCTCGTGGCTGGCCACCATCAGGAATTCCCGCTGCGCCCGCGCCAGCCGGTCGGCCGCGGAGACGTCCCCGTACACCTCCACCCGCCCGACGAGCGCCCCCGTGGCACCACCCGCCGCGCCGCGCACGGGGCCGCGGTAGTAGGCGAGGGTGCGCGCCCCGTCGCCCGCGAGCAGCATCTCGCCGCGCTCGACCAGTTCGGGGCACGCCGGGATCTGGGCGAGCGACCCGCGACTGTCCCCTGGCGTGCGGAGGCGGGGCGCGACCTCGGCGACGACGACATCGGCCCAGCGTCGGCCCGGCAGGCGGTCGACGGCCACCCCGAGGATCGCGCCTAGTCGGTGATTGGCGTAGCGGACGCGCCCGTCAACGTCGGTCAGCACCACGCCCTGCTCGATCGCCTCCAGCGTCGCGCGCAGCTCCGCCGCCGCGCCGACGGCCTCCTCGCGCAGCCGCCCGGCGCGCGCGAGCGCCCAGTGGAGGAGCGCGAGCGGCGGGACGAGCAGCAGGGGCGCGGCCGCCCCGGTGCGCGCCAGCAGCGCGAGCGCCAGTCCGAGGGCGACGAGGGCGACCGCCTCCGGGAGCGCCCCGCGCTGCCCCGCCAGCCAGAGGGCCCACGGCGAGCGCCGCCGCTGCACCCCGGCCATCGCCGCCACCGCCCCGGTGTTCGCCAGGTGGATCACGACCGCCGCCGCCGGGAGCGCCCACAGGGCGGCCGGGGCAGCGAGCAGCGCGGGAGGCTGCGGGGCGAGGGCTGGGGCGAGGAGCAGGCCACCCAGCCCGAACGCGAGGACGAGCTGGGCCATGTTGAAGAGGACGCCTGCGGGGCCGCGGCGGCGACGGCCGGTCGCGGGATCCCGGCGCAGCGCGAGGCCGAGGCCGCCGAGCAGCTGGGCGGTCGCGACGAGCGCCACCGCCGCGGGCGGGCCGAGCGCCAGGAGCGCGGCGACGTAGGCGGCGCTGCTCGCGGTGACCTTGTAGCCCGGGGCGACCTCGAGCGGGAAGTGCTGGGCGGCGACGGCCAGGAGGAGGAACACCGCCGCCAGCGCCGGGGACGGGGACGGCCACGCGTCCCGGCGGGCCAGCCACCAGGCGAGCAGCCCGGCGGCGACGAGCGTCAGGGATCCGAGGTAGAGTCGTGCGACGCGGGACATCGCCATGTCAGCCCTTCCCGCGCACCCAGGCCGGGCCTAGGGGACCGCGAGCGTGAAACGCAAGGCCATGGGCGCGCCACTGACCCCCGCAGCAGCGGCGTAGACGGTGCCCGTGCCCAGCGGCCCCGCGCTGGCGGCGGCGCGGGTAGGGAAGCCCTGGCCGAGGGGATCGTCCGGGACCGCCACCGTCACGGTGAACCGGGTGGCGCGCCCGCCGGCCGTCGCCTCGGTGGTGGCGCCGGTGGCGAGGAGGCTCGCTGCCTGGGCCGCCGGGAGGTGCGCCGCCCCCTGCGCGCCGACGAGGATGAAGACGGGGACCAGCTGGCCGCCCGGGGTGCGGATCAGGAGCAGCGGGTCGGTGTCGCACCACTCCGCAGCGGCGCGGGCCGGGGCCGCAGGCCCGAGGAGCGCCCTGAGCAGGACCGCGACCAGCAGCAGCATGCGCACCATGATACGCCCCCTCACTGTCGGCGGAATACGCGCCCCGGTCGGTGCCCGAAGACGATGACCACACCCTATCCCGTTGCCTAGAGGTGGCGGCTCGCGACATGCGCACCGGTACATCTGTCCTGGTACTCGCCAACAGGAGTATAGTGGCGGTCGGCCCGGTCGTCTCTAGGAGAAAAGTCCTGGGTGCGCGGATAATGTCACCCTGGTCGGCGGGTTTGGGGCGTGAGCGCTCCCGCGCGGTAACCGTCGCGCGCGAGCACTGAAAGCTTCCCCGCAACGGCCTTCCGCGACGCGTTCGAGAGGAGCCACGGTGATCGCCCCCCGGGCGCGACCTGACCGCGACGAAGCGGTGCGGCAACACCGCCGCCACCAGCACCATCCCGGTCAGGGGTTGTCCGGGCCTCCACGACCGGTACGACGGGGCTGCGCTCGGTAGGTGAGCGGTCGGGAAAGGGGCGCATCCACGATGCGCTCCCGGCTCATGCGCCATCGTTGTCAAACATCAACCGACCCTTCCCGGCGCGCTTGGCCCGGTACAGCGCCATATCCGCCGATCGCAGCAGCGCGCTTGCGGACGTCTCGCGCGAGCCCAGGGCACCCCCGACGCTGAGGGTGACACGCACGTCGTGCCCGTCCACGGCGAACGAGGAGGCGCAGGTGGCGAGCAGTGCCGCGGCGGTCGCCCGTGTCCCGGCGGCGTCGGTGGCGGGCAGGAGGATGGCCAGCTCGTCGCCGCCCAGCCGGGCGACCGTGGCGGCAGGGCCCGCCGCGCCGACCAATCGGGCACCGGTGGCCACGAGGAGCGCGTCACCCGCCGCGTGGCCGTGGCGATCGTTGATGGCCTTGAACTCGTCGAGGTCGACGAGGAGGACGGCCACCCGTTCGCGATCGCGCGCGAGGGCGCGGTCCAGGCGGCGCTCGAACAGCGCCCGGTTGGGCAGGCCGGTGAGCGGATCATGGAAGGCCAGCTGCCGCAGGCGGCGCTCGGCCTCGGCACGCGCGGCCACCTCCGCGCGCAGCGCCGTCTGCACGTCGCGCAGGTGCCCGATCACCCCGGCCCCGAGGAGCAGCACGAGCGTCCCGGGGCCGCCCCCCTCCTCGAAGAGCACGAACACGCCCCGGTGGGACGTCCACACGGTCAGGAATGCGGTGACGAGGGGGATGAAGAGGAGCGCGGTCGCGAGGCCGGCGTTCCGCCCGTGGCGCGCGGCGATGAGGATGACCGGCAGGGACGCCAGGGCGACCACGCCGGTGCCCAGCACACGGTAGAGCGGGACAAAGGCGAGGGCGTAGACCGCGATCAGCAGCGTTGACGGGATGATCGACCGGAGGCGCGCCTCGCCCTCGCGGATCGCGCGCCATTCGGTCTGCCAGCGTTTCAGCGCGATCCCTCGCTCCATCGCCTCCTCCTGCCCCCGCACAAGCCCCGGAGGGCCTCGATCGTTTGTACGTTGCCGGGGCGGTACCCGGATGCCAAGTGGTAGGCCATGCTCGCCGCTCGCTCGAGCAGATCGGGCGGACAGGTGCGCGATGGTTTCGCACGACACGGTCGGGATGGTCGTTGAGGTGGTGCGGGAAGGCGTGTAACCGCCGACCGGAGACCTTTGCCTCGCGGACAAAATGGCGCGGATGCGGTACCCTCTTCCGGGCATGGCGGGCCACCGGAGGGGCGAAGGTGCGCGGGCATATCAGCGGTGGCGCGCTTGCCGACGTCCTATCCCCGGTTGTCTGGGTGACAGCGGTGGCGTTCGGCGGGATTGCTGCCTCGCGGCCATGTGCCGAGCCATCGTACTCGTCCCGCAGCGATGAGATGGGGAACAGCGTGTCAGGCTGGGATGATGCCACCGACGAGGAACTGCTACGCGGGCTCGCGCGGGGTGACGAGCGGGCACTCGGGGCGCTCTACGATCGGTACGGTTCCCGCGCGCACGGGCTGGCCTACCGCGTGCTCGGCGAGCGGGGGGCGGCGGAGGAGGTCGTGCAGGAGGCCTTCCTGGGCATCTGGCGCCGGGTCGGCAGCTTCGAGTCCGGCCGCGGCAGCGCCGAACGGTGGATCCTGGCGATCGTCCACCACCGCGCCATCGACCGCCTGCGCGCGGGCGCGGGACGCGCCCGCGCCGAGATCCCGCTCGATCTCTACGATGGTGTGCTCGCGAGCGATGACCCGTGGCAGGAAGTCGATCGACGCCTGCGGCGCGACACGATGAAGCACTGGCTCGCCACCCTGCCCGAGGACCAGCGACGGATCCTCGAATTGGCCTACTTCGAGGGCTACTCGCAACGCGAGATTGTCGCGCTGACCGGGGTGCCGCTCGGCACGGTGAAGGCGCGCACACGGCTCGCCTTCCAGAAACTGCGGGCGCTGCCGGGGCTGCTCGCGGCGCGGGGGCACCACAGCGACGCCACCGCTCGGCCCGAGGCGAGCGAGTCGGCCACGGAGCGGTCGTGATGGCTGGTATGGCGAGGCATTGCCGCTATGAAGAGGAAGGGTTCGCCGCCGCCTACGCGCTCGGCCTGCTGGACGGCGCGGAGTTGGCGGAGTACGCGGCCCACCTTGCCGAATGCCCGATCTGCCCAACCGAGGTTGCGGCCAATATCGCCGCTTCAACGGACCTGGCCCTCGCAGACGATGACACCCCGGACATAGTGCCGACACCCGATGCGCGCGCCCGTCTCCTCGCTGCCGCGGTGGCGGAGCGCGATGAGCGTGCAACGGCGACTACCGCGCCGATCCCGGCGGTGGTGCCGATCTGGCGGCACCTCCCGCGGCTCGTCCCGCTCGCGTTCGCGGCGGCCCTCGTGCTGTTCATCGGTGCCGGATTGCTCCTACGCATCCTTGTCCCGGGCGCGGGCGCACCGTCCCCGGAGCTGGCACCCGCCGTCTTCTCCTTCGGGACTACCGGCGGGGCCGCGGGCCAGGCGACCTATCGCGCCGACCAGCGGCTCCTGCGCCTGTCGTTCCAGGGCTTGCCGCTCCTCAACCCTGGACAAGTCTATCAACTCTGGCTCCTGCGCGCGGAAGGGCCGGAGAGCATCCAGGTCTTCCGCCTGGCGGACGGCACGGGCACGACAAGTGTGACGGTCGATCTCACGCCCTACCACGCGCTCTACGTCACCATCGAGCCGGCCCCGGATGGTAGCCGCGCACCCACCACCGGGGCTGTTGTCGCCGCCGCGCTCCCAGGGTCGGCAGGGTCGTCCGGCGGGGCCGTTCCCACCCTCCCTTGCCCCACGGCAGTGCCTTCCTGCGAAACCCCGCCGCTGGTTCGTGGCACCGCCACGCGCACGACCGTCGCCACGCCACGCGGGACGGCGCTGCCGATACGTACCCCGACCGATCAGTTGCCTGCGACGCGAGTGGTTGCGCCCGTCGATCCGTCGCCGACGACACTTCCGACGTCATCGCCCATGACGGTGCCGTCACCGGTCCCGCGCGGGACCCTAGATGCACCACTGGTCCCGTCGCCGACGGCATCCCTGCCCGTGGCACCGGCGGCCACGTCACCCCCGACACCAGCGCCGACGGTGCCCGCCCCTGTGCCAGCGCCGCCGGTGCCGCCGCCCCCGCCCGGCACACCAGAGTCCGCACCCACCAGGGCGATGCCGCTGCCCACACCAGGAACATTCGCCCCGGTGCCATCGCCGGCGGAACCACAGTCCATGCCACCGTCACCGACCGTGCCGCCGACGCCCGTGCCGTCGGCGTCGGCCCTCCCTACCGCGCCACCGCGGACGGCACCGCCGCCCGCGCCGACCCCGCCATCGGTGCCGACAACCCAGCCTGCGCCCCCACCGACACCGACACTTCTGCCCCGTCCCGCGCCGTCGAGCCCACCCGAGCCGCCACCGGGGCGATCGGGAACGCCCGTACGGCCCTGACACCGCGCTGGAGTTCCATACCTCGGGACCTACTCCGGTCCCGGAGCGGTAGCGCTAGCCCGGATCCTCCTCCCCGCTCTCCAGGTCCCGATCCCGTTTCCGCTCTGCGGGGGTCATGCGGAGGGGCTCGCCCGGTGGCGGGCTCTCGCCGATCCCCGGGTCCTCGCCCGGCGTGATCAGCTCACGCTCATGCTCCAGTGCCCCGCCGCCGCCGCCGGACTTGCCAGCCTGGTCGCCCTGTTCTTGCCCCTGTGCTGGCCGTTTCGTTCATCCAGCGTGGATTCCTGGCAGTCTGGGTGCGAGAGTGCTAGTACAGGGTCGCGGAAGAGCGTGCCGGGTTAGTAGCACAGCGGCTTGCCCTGGTAGGTCCACTTGCAGGGGGTGGCGGTCTGGTTGAAGTAACTGCTGAACGCCAGGATGCGGTCGCGCAGGGCGTCGAGCGAGGCGAAGTTGCCGCGCTTGAGCACGCGGCGGGTCAGGATGCTGAACCAGAGTTCGATCTGGTTGAGCCAGGAGGTGTGCGTGGGGGGGTAGAGGAACTGGATGCGGTGGGCCGGGTCGCCGAGGAAGGCGGCGCGCGTGGCCATCGATTGGAGCACGCCCGACTGGCCCTTCACGCCCGGCTCGGCGGCGATCCCGCAGCGTTCCGCGACGAGCCGGACCAGGCTTTCGGACTGATGCGTGTTGAGTTGGTCGGCCAGGAAGAGCCAGACACCCTCCGGGTCGGTGTCGACGGTCCGGGCGATGTGGGTGGCGAAGTCGGCCTCCGTCCTGGTCGGCCCGAGCGAGGGGGCCAGGACCGCGCCGGTGGCGACGTTGAGGGTGGCGATCAGGCTGAGGGTGCCGTGGCGGATGTACTCGTGCTCGCGGCGCTCGGGGCGGCCGGGGCGCACCGGTTTGGTCGGGGCCGCGCGCTCGAGCGCCTGGATGCCGGTCATCTCGTCGGTGCTGACGACATGACAGCCCAACGCTTCCAACATCGGCGCGTAGGCGTAGGCGGTGCAGATCGTCTCCACCTGGGCAGCGAAAGCGGCCGGAGCCTCAGCCCTGGCCTTGGCGTTGAGCCAATAGCGGCTGCGGTGCGGCTGGAGATCGGCCTCCATGTAAAAAGCGCCCCACGGTGCGCGGGGAAATCGTGCCGACAATGCCTTGGTTGACCTGTGCTGGCTGGATGGTACATCCGTGCGAGAATCGAGGGCTTGGCGCGCCGCCAGGGCTTACCTCTGGACCGCCACGGACAATCGCCACACGCGTATCAAGGAGCCGACGATGCTCGCTCGCCTCCTGCGCCGCGCCACTGCCACCAGTCGCACCGTCGTTCAGGCGCCCCGTCACCGCCTCATGGCGGCGACTAAACCCGCCGCAGCGATGCTCGTGGTGGACGCGCTCATCGATCTGGCCCGCGACATGGTACTGTCAGGGTAACTGCAACCCGGCCCTCGGGCCGTCTTGTGCGATACTCGGGCCATGAATGAACTGACGAGCGTCCCCAGTTACAAGCGCCACCGGTTCCCGCCCGCGATCATCGCGCACGCCGTCTGGCTGTACTGCCGCTTCGCGCTCAGCTACCGCGACGTGGAGGAGCTGCTCGCCGAGCGGGGCGTCATCCTGACGTACGAGACTATCCGCCAGTGGTGCCGCAAGTTCGGCCAGACGTACGCGAACGCCCTGCGCCGCCGCCGACCGCGGCCGGGCGACAAGTGGCACCTTGACGAGGTGTTCGTGACCATTAACGGGCGAACGCACTATTTGTGGCGCGCGGTCGACCAGGACGGGCAGGTGCTCGACATCCTGGTACAAGCCCGGCGCGATAAGGCGGCGGCCGTGAAGTTCCTGCGGAAGTTGCTCAAAGGTCTCGCGTACGTGCCACGGGTGGTCATCACCGACAAACTCGCGAGCGACGGGGCGGCGCTGCGTGAGGTGCTGCCCGGCGTCGAGCATCGGCGGCACAAAGGGCTCAATAACTGCGCCGAGAATTCCCACCAGCCCACGCGGGAACGCGAGCGGCGCATGCGGCGCTTCAAGGGCCCGGGGCACGCCCAGCGCTTCCTCGCCGCCTACGGCCCGATCGCCAGCCACTTACGGCCCCGCCGCCACCGCCTCACCGCCGCCGCCTATCGCGAGACCAGAGTAGGACGCTTCGCCACCTGGCGGGCGGTCACCGGCACCCCCGCCATGGCCTAACCGACAGACTAACCGCGCCGCGCCATGCCTACGAACTCCCGCTTCCCGCCGGGCACATCTTAAATTGACAATACCCTCACGCGCGAGGTGGCGGCATGGGTCGCCGCACGCAACGCCGACGGCCCGCCCATCCAGTGGCGCTTCACCACCGCCGACGCCCGCATCACGCTCAAGCGCCTCTACCCGGCACCTGACGCCTGACGGAGCACTAAGTACAATCAGATACGGTTCGTGGGTTTGCCGTAGGCAGTTTCGCGATTCGCTCGTCAATCATCGCCGACCAATGCCGCGATCATTGCGTGAATGTACTTAGGTCGTTCCTCTCGGCGTGGCAATTCGGGGCGCAGCGATGATGACGGAAGTATCTTGCTATGCCATATCCCGGGGCTCGATCAGGCCTTGCTGATATGCCAGGATGACTGCGGCAGCGGTGTTCGTCGTGCCAAGCTTGGTGATAATCCTCTTGCGGTGGTTACCGATCGTCTTGATACTCAAATTCAGACGCTGGGCTATCTCCTTGCTTGTTGCTCCCTCGGCGAGCATAACGAGGATTTGTCTCTCCCGCTCGCTGAGAGCGGGGGCGGGCGGGCTGTGGTAGGGTAGGTGCTGGCGCTGCATCGCCATCAGCGCGCGCGCGATCGGCGGCGAGAGGACACCCCCGCCACCCTGGGCGATGACGTGTATCGCAGCGCGTAACTCCTCGGCGGAGGAATGTTTCAACAGGTAACCGTCAGCACCGGCCTCGATCACCTCGCGGACCTCCGCCGCGCCGCTGAGCACCGAGAGCACCAGGACGCGCGTTGCCGACCGTCGCGCCTTGATCCGCCGCACCACTTCGGCACCGGCAAGGTCAGGCAGGCCGAGATCGGTAACGACCACATCAACCTCTTGCGCCGCAGCCAAGCGCTCATGAAGTTCGAGTCCGGTCGCGCCGGTTGTCGCCTCGCCGACGACGACGATGCCGTCGTCGCTCTCGAGGATCAGCCGTAGTCCCTCGCGGACCAGCTGCTGATCCTCGATGAGGAGCACACGAAATGATCGACCGCTCATGCCGCACGACTATGCCCTCGCGCTAGCACGGGCAGCCGAGCGATGAGGGTCGTCCCACCACCCCTTCGCGGGCCGATGTCCAGCCTTCCCCCCAGCGCCTCGACGCGCTCGCGCAGGCTGTACAGGCCCAGGCCTGTGCGAGGGTCATCCGATGGTACCGCCTCGCCGATGCCGATGCCGTTGTCGTCGACTCGGAACACCGCGAGCCGTCGGCGGAGCACCAGGTGAACCACAGCCTCTGTCGCCCGGGAGTGCTTGCGTATATTGGTGAGCGCCTCCTGCGCGATGCGATAGAGGGTCAGTTCGAGCGTTTCATCGAGCGGACGCACGGTCGCCGCGTGCGCAAGGGCAGCCCCTTTGGTGCGGGGTAATTGCTGGTCGTCGATGGACAGCCGTACCTGACACTCCCCGCCCTCTGCTACATCCGCTGCAAGCGTGCGCAGGGCACCGGCCAAGCCCTCTCGCTGCAGGACCGCCGGGTGCAGAGAGAACACCGCGTCATGCACGGCGGTGATCCCGCTGTGCAGATGTATACGCGCGCGCTCTAAGGTTGCGCCGGGTCCGGGATCTTCCCTCGGTAATTGTGCCAGCGCGCTGTCGATAGCGAAGAGCGCGGCGGTTAAGTTCGAGCCGACGTTGTCATGCATTTCCCGCGCGATCCGGGCGCGCTCTTCCTCTCGCACCATCGCCGTATGCTGAGGCACCTGCCGCATCAACTGCTGGAAGTGCCTCGCGCGTGACCGGTGCGCCGCCTGCTCCATGCCGCGCGCGATGTCCTGCGCGATGTGCTCCACCAGCGTGAGTTCTGCGGGACCAAGCTGCACGCCAGCGATCGGGTCGGCCACGCTCAGCACCCCGAACGAGCCGTCCCTGTGCGGCACGGGGACGCTGATGAATGAGCTAGTGTGGTAACGGGTGCGATGCTTGCGGGAGCGCCACGCATTCATCAGCAGCGGTTGCCCGGTTTCCGCCACCATGCCCGCTACATCGTCGCCCAGACACACCCGGACCCGAGTGGCGATCTGCGGCGGTACACCGCTGGAGGCGACAATGTACAATTCGTCCCGACGTTCCGATAGGAGCATGAGCGATGCCCGGCGTGTGCCGCTCGCGCGTCGTGCGAGCAGCATGGCGACATCGAGATCGCTCGCATGAGCGTCCATGTGACTCTTACTGCTATCCCGTTTCGTCTCCTCCATGACACAAACCTCCAAGGTCTGAAGCTTTCTTGTCGCTGAAACCAACGATGAAGGCAAGAAGCGCGCCACCACCGAAGGCCACCCGACGCCGCAGCCCTTACATCGTGCGGATCGGCCAACGGCGACACCTGTCTTAAGGGTTTAAGGGTCACATAATATGCCGCTGGATGAGCCGACGTTATGATGAGCCGGTGTGCGCATGCGCTGGGAGAGCGGGGTGGGTGAAAGAGCTGTCGAGGTCGGCGGGCTCGGATACCGGTGGACCCTGGCGACCGGATACTCCTTTCTGAAGGGCAATTCCTCCGTGCTCCTGGTCTGACGACGCGATGTTGCGGTGCGCGGCGAACCGCATGATAGAGAATTTTCTGGCGCATCATTTTCCGTCATCCAGCATATTAGACAGCGTGACTGATACGAATCGTTACTCGATGTATCGTCATAAAGACGCTGATTCGCGTCTGCGGTTCTATTAGCGACTCGTTTACTCTCTAGTTTCCGCTAATTGAAGTGGCATCGGGCGTGGTCCGTTGGTAGAGTGCGGGTGCTGAGACCGACCTACCGAAGGAGTCGCCCGATGCCGGAGGCAGTCTATCGCA
>JAABUH010000811.1_pt1 | contig 40930 bp, 40 predicted proteins | sample 5559121 | NCBI WGS metagenome assembly JAABUH01 (sample SAMN10711871, study PRJNA513364) | rock metagenome | isolation source: Antarctica rocks | place: Antarctica: Victoria Land, Battleship Promontory nord | collected 2015-12-28
CTCCGCCCATCCCCATCCCTCCACCCGCGGCGTCGCCCTCATCTCCAAGCACAAAACCCACAAGGTACCCTATGAAGCTTGCTATGATTCTGGTAAGGAGTTTCAAGATGGCGAGAAAGGGGTAGACAATCGTGCCAAGTGGGGTTTTGCGATAAAGGACTTTGAAGAGAACGAAAGGGGGTTCGGGGGCATCGATGTCAACGCCATAGTCAACCATGGTGGTGGCGTAGAGGGGATGACAGTACTTATCACTGCCGAATAACGCAATCAGCGACCTTGGTCTCTCTGCTTCCCGAGGTTTACGGGAAGATGTGGGTGGGGGAGAATTACAAAGGGAAAGCGTACCAAGCCCACTCCTCCCCAACCCACCAGGCCCAACCCACCAGAGTCACCAGGCCCAACCACGTCAGCCTGGGCCGCCAATCGCCCCTTTCCCACCGCCAAAGTCTCGGGATCGGAATCCTTACGGTCGTAAGATCAAAGCCTGGTTCCCACGTCGCGGGACGGCCTGGGCATCCGCAGCGGTCGCAGGGCCAGATGAAGTCGTGGAATTCGCCGGCTTCGTTGCATTCGTTGTTTTGATTGGTAGCTGCAGTGAGGGATTTTGATTTTTGGGTGGTTGAGAGGGATGGCGATGAGAGGGAACGGGAGAGGGAGGCAAGGGAGCGTTTGGTGGAGCGGAGGGAGGGCAGGATGGTGTTGAGGCGGGTGGTGAGTTGGGTGTAGGTCTTGAGGTCTGATAGGCTGGTTTTTCTTTTGGCGTTATGAAGGGATTCGTCGTTGTCGTCATCGTCGTTGTTGTTTTCCTCTTCTTCTCCAGGAGGGGTGGTAGTAGTAGAAGGGGCGAGGATAGCGGAGAAGTTGGTATCATTTTCCATGATTTCTTCAAGGGATTGGATGGTTGAGTCGCCGAGGTGGAGGGTAGGGTCTTCTTCCGAATCTGAATCGCCGGATGATGTTGCGGGTTTGGGATTTCCAGAGTTCGACTTTGCGTCTGAGATGATGGCTTCAAGGGCGGATTTATGGAGAAGGGGCCTTGAGTCTTTGAGGGGTTGCTGGTCACGAGATTTGGAACCAGGAGAAGTGGGATTTAGTTTGCGAATTAAATCAGTAGTAGCCAACTTTCGGATATCATCGTCAAGATTCATCGTTAGCTCTTTTGCTTCATCCAGATCGGATGGTGTGGGCATTGGAGGTCCTCTGCCGCCTGTTGGGAGTGGTGTATCAACCCAAGCCCCAGTGACGAGTGGCGTCTTGAGAATAATAGAGGGAACTGATAGTCCAGGTGTGTCTTCTCCCTTATCAACCCATGCGCCCGTGACGACTGGGGTCTTGAGGTCTACAGCTGACCTTGTAATCACTGGCGTCATCTGAATCTCCTTTCTAGTGTCCTGGTCAGATTGAGGACTATCAGGTCTCCCGCCCTTCTGGTCGTTACTCGCATGGCCTGGCGGCTGGCTGATGTTTTCCTTCCTAATCTTAGATGCAGATCGTGAAAGTATTTTTTCCGTTGCTGGGCTAGGACTTGCACTTGACGCTCTTGCGAGGTTTTTGAGTAGACTATGAGAATCTCGCCGCTCGTGGCTTGGTCGCCGAGAAGATCGCGCGCTTTGCTTCTCCTGGTCTGTTTCCCGAGGACTACTCTTGTAGACCACTACTGGTGTATCTGGAATAGGGTCGCCTTCGTCGACTGGCGCTGGGTCCAATCTTTGAAATTGACTCTTGGCGTTGATTGCGTGGTTCAAATGGGAATTCACAGAAGACCGTCGCCTTCGCGGGGTTCCATTCACCTCACCATTCACAAGATGCTGAAGATGTTCAGAAGAGGAGCTAGGTTTTCTCCGTCGTAAAGGCTCTTCCGATGTCTTCTCTCGCAGTTCATCCAATCGGTTTGTCGTTACAGCCCTTTTTTCCAGACTCTCCATTTCTCTTTCTCGAATGCGGTCAAGCGAAATGTTTCGAATCTGAATCGGCGGACTCTCAGAAACTTGCAGAAATCGTCCCGTGAACTCATCGTCGTTAATCTCCCAGTCCTGGAGTTTATCAATCGTGCTGTCGGCTTTTCTCGCATTTGTCGGAGTTGAGCCACGAGACGATGCTGTTGGCTGCGACGATCTATCCTCGCCAGCCGGAAGAGGTGTTTCAGCTGCAGCCTTGATCCACTCATCTATAGGTTCCTCCCACTCTCGCCTTGAAGTTTCAGCTACGACTGGGCTCTCAATCTTCTTTTTCGGCACGTCTCCTGTATACCTCCCACTCTTACTGTTGATTCGACTGAGCCAGTCTCTGCTAGGCCTTGCTTTCCGAGCCCAATCTTTTGGAACATTGAGAGACGGGTCGGATCCTCTGCTGCTTACACTCCCTCCAAACGCACTTCCCAGGGACTCGTTGCTTTCATTACGCCGCCGCAGGTTCTCCACAGTGAGACCAACCTTTTCACCTATACGCGCTTTCCTAAACATCTGCCCTTGCAACACTCCGTGCAACCTCTGGGCATCCTTGGCGTATTGCGATTCTACTCTCCCAGCTGATCCATCCCGTAAGCTGTCTAGGCTCGACAGGACTGATGTAGTATCCGAATGTAATGTCATATCATCCCCCGTCTGCTCTTCTACTAGCGCCATGTCCTCGATTGATGTACGTGGCGACGCTCTTCTAGAGGCTTTCAACGAAATCGGAGATGCAGAGTCCTGTATTCGCTGCAGTCTTATGAGATCTGCTTCTCGAGATCTATCTGAGAGGGGTAAAGGATATTGATATGTTTCCATATCGTCTATCGACTCTTCCTGCGCTAGATTCTCCTCGTCGTCGATCCGCTGATATGCTTCGGCAAGGCCACGGGGAGGAGACGAAGCCGATGATAGCGGAGAGACTATCGAACCGACGGGCCCTCGTGTTGGACTTGGAGTGCCCGACCGTGTGTAGTTCTCTGCTTTGCTCACTGGTCTCGGCAGGCCTCGCGGAGTAGCCTGTGCCGGGCGAGGCTTGACTGACTGCCGTACGCGCTTCTTGCTGGATGAAGATGATGATGAAGGGGGCCGATTCTCGTCGTTTGTGGGGGATGTAGATTTGAAGGCTGCCGCCAGCGATCTTCGCGTGGGAGCATCCAATGCTTGTCGTGGCTTCGCGTCCACGCCATGCCCTGCAGTTTTCTTCGTAGGGCTGGGTGTTGGTATGTGGGACGTGTTGAGACTGTCAGTGTTAAAGTCGAGCGCTTGCCTTGAAGGGGCGTATCGGCGTGTAGCAAATGTCAAGGGTTGGTCGCGTTTTATCTGATTGATAGGCTGTCTTCGCTTCCTGCTTTCGGTCTCAGAGCTATTTGAGGCCATTTTGAAGCGCCGAGATGGATTGATAGTGTCTCAATGCATGACATGACCTCTTCTAGGCATTGATAAGAGAACTGAAGACGCTGCCACAGCGGGTATTCGTGGAAAGGATCGACAATTGTTTTGATTTGCTGATATCATGATCGCGAAACGCTGGGATTGGCCAGCTCACCGAGCCCTATGGTATGAAACACATATATACTTACTAGTCGTATTTTTTAAATGCTCTGGTCAAACCACCGCAAGACCCTCGGACCACCAGAAATGTCAATAAACACATAGAAGTGCTTTTCGAGATCCGTCTTCGTCATGATCGCGACCCGGCCACGGAGGCTTACCAGGACTTTGTCGCTTGGGTGGATAGAACAGTGTCCTAAGAGCTCGAGGAGCTGCAGCGGAAATCAATTATGCCTTTCTACCAGTCACGAGATTACAGAGCTACTTCGACCGTCGCCAGCTGTCTAAGCTGTTAGAAGTCCTGTTCAAAGATGACGTACCCCCGGATCATCGCATCCTGCGCGAAAAATATTCCAAGGTCTTCTGCATTCTTCTCCATATTGGAAAGGGAGAATATATCGAACACTTCTTGCAGCATGAGAGTCTCAACGATCAAAGGCTTCCTTTTGACCCTCAACGTCCCACCCACATCCCGAGAGATCCCAATGACCAGGAGTTCTTCTCGAATTTTTACAAAACGCAGTGCATGCTTTGCATACCAAAGTTCCACTACAAAATCGCTGAGAAGTTCGAGAAAGACCGTATCCTACCCATCACTGAGAAATGCAGAATTGATGCCAGAGGTAGCGCGAAGTTCTATAGAATAAAGATACATGAAGCCTACGATCGTTTGATTCCCTTAGGCAATGGGCAAAAGGTAAGGGCGATGGTTCTTCCCTTCTCACAGCAGAATTGCTTTGAGCTAATAAAACACAGGATTTCAGCAATCACCCTCTCACATACATTCTGAAGACTTACTGCACACGCGATGCCGAAAAGTACTACAGAGCAGAGGTGAGCGCATTTAGGAAGCTTACTTTAGCTGGCAAACCGCCATCGAATCTGATAGGTTTCTATAGGAGTTTTGTGCAGAACTATACCTACAATGTGATTTTGGAATTCGCAGATAAGGTAGTTTGGAACAGTACTTCCGAACAACGTCACCGCCGTCTAGTAGAGAAGACATAGTTAGCTTCTGGAACGAGCTTTTCAAGGTGATACAGTCACTGAGTACGATACATGAAGTGGCGCAGAGTGAAATAGAAGAGCCACAATCCTTCCAAGGATATGGTTGATAGCTTTTGCGAGTAGAAGGAACAAGGCAAATTGTGACCTATAGCAGGTGGCACCAAGACGTGAAACCTTCAAACATCCTTGTCAAAAGCGGCAACAGAGAATCGCCTTATGATTATCAATTTAAGCTAGCAGACCGTGGGTTGAGCCATTTCAGGCGTAAAAAGGAACCGCACGAGGATATTGCAGATGCAGACTCCTATGACACCCAGACATATGGTAGACCATATCCTTCACAATTCCAATGCGTATCACTTACAACGCAATGCACAGGTGCCCCGGAATGCTGCAGACCCGGTTCATTTCTTCAGACAGCGAAACTTCAAGTCAAGCAGGGCGTCGATATCTAGTCCCTCGGTTGTGTATTCAGTGAAGCAGTCGTTTGAGTTGTTTGTGAATGGCAAGGGCTCGAACATTATAGCCAGATGCGCATCGACGAGACCCACGATACTTCAGACTTCAAAGATGTGAATTGCTTTCACAACGACAGCTTTGTGCTTGATGCGATCAAAGAAATGCACGAAATTCTCAACGGAAGAATCCGTACTTCGAACAAGATCACTGAAAAGATTTATAGCTACATGATCAGGAAAATGTTGACTGTGTCCGATCGTTCTAATGCTCGACCTGAAGCGATAGCCTTATGAAGAAGATCGCAATGAATACTCGAGAAGGTAGAGACTTCAGCCAGAACTGTCTTCAATCAGCATCTTCATAGCTCTAAGACTTTCCCCTTACAACGACGACCACATACCCCTCTGGAAAGGCCTCTAAACCTACAGGTTGATCAATTCCACTCAAGTTCACCGCATCAAGATCAGAGACGATTATCTGAAGATAGTGTCATGAATAGGCGTACGCTACCTAGAAATCCAAGAAACGCAAACAAGGATTACACCCCTGTCAATGTCGAAGATGTTCCAAGCCCCGACGAAGATGATACACAGCTCAACGGGTTCGGAGTCAACGAATCACAAAGAAGTGCACAACTAAACCCTAGACCCTCGCGAAGCCAAGAATCAAGATCTGCCCAGACCGAACCTACCCAGTGTCAATAAAATACCGAATGTTTATCTCAGTCCCCTACTTCACCGTCGGGTGGTATTCCTAACCTCGATGGAAAACCGAGTCTGCCATTTGAAACTAACGTAGAACCATATCGAAATGACGGTCTTCAGCGGCCTGAACAAGGTACGGAAACACCTGCACAGAATCATAGCCAGCGCATTCCACTTTCGGCCCCTCTCGAACCTTCGGCTCATGAAACAAAGTCCGCACTGCTCAATTTGACGATCTTTAATGCGCAACAGTTGGTCCAAGACAAAAAGACCCGGAACAGAAATCGGCATTTTGATGATCTAAGCCTTCAGTCCCTATTAAATGAACGCGACCACGTACGTACGCTGCTCCGTTCATAGCCCCTATACTGACTTCTTCGTTAGGTTTTCTTAATTGATAATAGTGATTCTATTATAGAACATTGGGAAGAGGTGCAGAAACTTTTTAAGAGCTTGGCTTACATGGTCAAGGATGGCGACCCCGATGGGATAGAGTTATGTTTCACAACATTCATGGAGAAACACAAAAATGAAGATACAACGCCGCTCTTGAATGTACTGAAGCGTAAAAGACCAGGAGGCTTCTCTGATATTAAGAAACGTCTATACGATATTTTACAGCAATACCAGTCAAGACTCTCAGTAGGTACCATTCAGGGGAGTCGCTTCAGCTTTAGGCTCTTCAGCTTCAGGTCCACAGTAACTTCTGTGAGGCCTCTTAGTTTGTACATTCTCACAGACGGAGCCTGGCAGGACATCATCAATGTCGAGAGACCAATCGAGAACCTTGTGCAGGAGCTTGTGAAGCATAAATATCCTGCGGATAAAGTCGGAATTCAGTTCATCCGCTTTGGAGACAACCCAGATAGTATTCAACGTTTAGAATGGTTGGACTCTAGTTTGGGGCTAAGGCTGTACTTATCAGGACTTCAATTTTTCCATTCTATTTCCAGAATTGAATTTCATGATGCCTATCAAACAGCGATATTTTCGATACCGAACCCTCTAACGGGAACGTTTGGAAAATGCTCTTGGGTGCGATCAACAAGATGTTTGACAACGACAACTATCCAGACAGCCCGAGCGACCCGCTACGCCCTGGGACTACAAGAGAATCTAATGGGTTTGCTGCTTACCAGTAATTCAAGCTCTTGGGCCACGCTGCCGCCATGTTACACCTCACACTATATAAGATTCCGGGTTCTATATACAGCTTTCTCTTTATCGTCGCCTTACCTTTGACGTGCCTTCTGGATAACACACCATATCACCGCGATTACACAGTACACGCGAAGCTTTTATTAGAGAGGCGGCTCATACATGTTCCGTGTCCAGCCACAAGCTGTCTCGTATATTCTCATGGATTGTTTATGGAAAAGTCTTTACTTTATTTGTGGCCGCATCAAATCAGAGGCCATATTTGCCTTAGGGGGCTCTTATCTACGAATACGAGGCGGGATTCAGGATGCCTTTTCTTTCGCGGCACAAACTTGGTGGAGCTTTGCAGGTAGACGGTACGTATCTAACGATATCATGTACAAACCGAGAGGGAACATCTGTGGATTGGATCAAATGGTAAGAAAAAGGCGACATTTTAGTTGAAGTGAGCTTCTTAATAATATTGTGGGAATATTCTCTGTATCTGGGCATCTTCTCTTATATCTGGGACTTTTGATCTTCTGTCTTTCTTTGTTGCACGTACCTTTTGTAACCAGACGACGCAATGATACGGGAGGAAATTACGAATTATATGCTAGATACCCCCCTGGATTGGATTTTTGGGCTGGATGGCCGAGAACTGGCGTTTTGTATATACACACCTTCACAAAAGCTGCGCATCAGGGAGTGATGTCGACATAGGTTAGGGAGTCTGCTGAGACTTGGTTATGGAAAATTGAGAGCCGATGAAACTGGTTGGTTAATACTATTCAAAGAAGGTGGTGATTTTATCTGTTCAAAAGAACATGATTGAGTGCAACCTAACACTTTTAGTATACAAGTGCCATTACTAGGTAGCCAGCCACAACGTACTCGAAGACAACCCATAAAAGCCCTTAACCAAATCGGAAACAGCATAACCGAGGGGAAGCCGCCCAAGAAGCCAAACTCGAGTACTGAATAACAGCCATTTCGAAGCCGGCTATTGTCTGCGATCGCTGTTTCACACGTACACACAGAGTAACTGATATAGATATATATATCCATTGATCAATCTCCTCCGCACCGCCCTTGCTGCCACCAGGCCTCGCCGCCGCCAAGGGGAAGCAAGGGCTCTCAACCGCTGCTTAGCGAGCGGTCAAGGAACTCCCTCCATCTCAAGCCTGAGCTACATATGAAGTGGGTGAATGGGGAAAAAGAGATCTTCTGCCCGAAATCGAGGAGATGAGCCAAGAGCGCCCTGTCTGGCAAGCCGGAGTGTGTAAATACGTAAAGACGACTCTTTCGCTCCGTCGCTACTGTATCATTCATGGTTTCCTTCTGGATCTAAAACACAGCAGCTCAGCTAACTCTCGAAGGTGTTTTTTTCTTTTTAAACAATCATCGTAATCACTCAAAACTCAATAATGCATTACATTGTCATCGATTTTGCTTCTTTTTTTTTTCAACCCCTTTATTTCCTTCCAAGCCCCACTCAAAAAGAAAAAATTCTTCATATGTTTTCTTACTAGTAAATACATGAACAACTTCCAAAGAATTCCTGTGTTCTGATCCAGTTTTGGTCTTTTTGGCATTTTTCATTCAAGTGATTACATCATTTTTGGTAAATGCATTTGTTTTTTTTTCAGCAAAAATCTTCTTCACGTCGACGGCGGCTTAAATGCAAAGGTTCCCTTGAAGTCAAAATCGTGGGTTTCCTGTAGGTCTCATCACATACCCCAGTCCCATGTGGCAGAAGGGAAGGTATGGCTATCGATTGGCTTTTGTTCCTGTTAGCATCGCACTGTGTGCCATAATACTGGACAGGAAGTGATTGGCTTCACGTAGTAGCTTTCACCCGGGGCTTTCCTCAGGCAGAAAGATGAGAGTGTGTGGGGTTGACTGTCCTTCCATATTGGAGGTCATCTGAGCAGCTCTTTCGGGGCCCACGATGACCGGAAAAACGCCTTCAATGCCTTTGACCTGTGTATATTTGGCAAGGATCATAAGACACCGGTATAAGACTTGGATATTTTCTATCTCAAAGGCAGTTGGCGCAAGAACAACCACACAAGCTAATGCTCGAGGTATACCGCCACTCTGGATCTAAACCATCCGTTATGAGAATTCCAACAAGTGTGCCTCCCATTGAACATGATGCCAAGCGCTGGTACAGAAACACGTTACAGTGCAAGCCATTGCTCAAGACATACGACCGCCCAAGAAAGCCAAATGTAACTCATCAATCATCCGTCGCTCAAGCCGTATCTGGGTAAGCTACTTCAGGAATGGAAAACACCGAGTGCGCCAATGCTCAAGCTATGCCTCCAAACAAGCTGCCCAAAGATAAAATACGAGTATCCACGCCTTACAATTTGGGGCGCCAGAAAGGTATAGAGAGACAATGAACATTATGAATGTGCGGCTTTGGGGTTATAGACAGAGGGAAAAGGAGATTGGCTCCTCGGCTCAAGCACTTTGGCCACTTCGACCCTTCTCTTGTTTGGAGGTTTGACTGCCCCCAGCTCGAAGAGCCTCTCTTTGCTGTTTGGCCCTACGATGCTCCTCGGCCTCTTTTTGTTTTGCACTTTCGACTTTCTCTTGAGAGCTGACCCGATCCGCTTCTCGAACGCCTAAAGAAAATGACGTTAGTAATGGTTGAAGACTGATCTAAGGGGGAGTGTCACTAACTTTTGCTAGGCTTCTTGAGCCCCGCGACAAGAACGTTGTGGTCGAATATGACGAGGCCACATTTGGATGCAAAGACATTGCCAAGTATAATTTCATACGGTGCATTTTCGACAACATAGAAGGTTTCATCGCGGACGATCCTGAATCGCATTTTCCTTGAGAAAGGGAACGTAATTTTCCCACACGGTTTTACGCCATGCCCGCCAAGACCGACGAGAGTCGGGGAATCTTCATGCCCTAGGAGTTGAATATACGTTCCGAGTTCGCACCAGTCGACGGTGTCTTTTGAGACAAGGTTGACGTCCGCGCCGGGATCTATGAGAGCTGGACAAGCTTTCTTGATGTTTCCGTCTTTGTCCCTAATTTCGATCTCCATTACTCTTCCGTCCTGCGGTTCTGCCACTCAATCAGCATGTTTACGAGCTTGAAAAACTATCCTCTAACAGCTACCGGGGTATGGGTAAGGGTATCAGAAACTAACCACTTACTGGTGATGAACTGAATTTGAGAACCAGTACTGGAAGCCCGAGACATTGAGGTAAAAGAAGTGCTGGCGGATCTGTTTACTTCTAGTTCCGTCTCGGTGTGATCGAAGACGTATGAACCAGAGAAAGTGGATTTTGTAGTGGTCGATTTTTCGTATGTTCCATGAAAGACCGTAAGACCAGCTCCACGCCCAAGAGAGGACGACTGGCAAGTGTAGCTGCTAGCAGCATTCACAGAGTCCTCTTCTGCCAATTCAATGTTTAGCCTTCTTGACCTCAGCAGAAGAACTTCTCCAAGCATCCTTGTGGAGTCCGAATTGTAGGATGGATATTTATTGCGCACATATGAGATATAAGGCTTCGCAGCTATTGTGACATCGAGGGCTGACTCACCAGGGCCGTTCCTTGTCATGTCTTTGCGGGTATAGTCTCTCACAGGATGCTCCAATGCAGGGGCCAATTGGAAGAGGCAATCGATATGGATTCGTAGGATACATATGACTGAGGAGTACTTCGGGGCTCGGTTCCCGGCTGCAATTGATATGCTTGCGATTGACCGAGGAATCTTTAACCAAGGAACTTTTGTAGGCTTTACAGGAGCATTCTTGGAATGTTGAGAGATTGGTGGCATGGGGCCCGCGTTCGAAGATGTTCGCGGGGGCCGATGAAATTTAGATGCTGGGCCCTGTTTTCTAGGATGTGAAGCGTTCAAGGTAATACTGAATTCTGATGTCTCTTGATGATCTTTGAAAACTTCCTGGGCAGCGTTTATCAGTTCTTCGATCTCAACACAGTTGTAACCGTGGGCGGTGGCAGGGGTGACGCGTAATGCTGTAGGAGGACGATTAGATGTATTCAAAGGAGAAGATAGAAGATCTCACCTCGATCTAGAATGATTAGAATCCGAAGAAGGCGCGTTCCCACTTGGTTCATGAGATTTTCGTGAATATTCAAGAGCCCATCTAACTTTCCCTCTTCGGCAGAGAACCCGCCTCCCCACAACACGAGTCTTGATCGCTGCTCCGACAAAGGGTTATAAGAACCCGTATCTTCATACTTATCTCGCAGAATCCCGGCGAGAGTCAGATCGTTGAGGAAGAGTCCTTCGGCTAAACATAGGTTGACATTTGATGGCGATGACATCTTGCAGGAGGATCGCTGCCACCTAGGTAATGACTGCGTAAATCGACGCCTGAGAGCAGAATCACAGTGGTGGATTTTCTTGGAGTGTCATACACGGGACTCGAGGAGGAACATTGGCAACACAAGCATTCGAACCTTGACAACCAATGATTGTTGGTAGACTTGGCTATGTAGATCTACGCGTTCAAAGACAGTGTGCTAAAACAGTTCAAAAGATGAAGAAGAAGAACAAATAATGCATGAAGTACCTAGGTATTATCGAGCGGTAGGTTAGTTTGAAGTGTATTTATGTAGGTCAGTAGCAATTTGGAGGGGCAGGGCCAGGGCAACCCCACCGACAACAACATGTTGGTTGAAGCATTCGCCTGAACACGTTAGACACTAAACTTCGGTGCGTGTGGTGCCTTGAACGTACGATAGCAAGGGTACGGGTACATCATGTTAGCGTGCTGAGACCCAACTCTTTCACCGCCTTTGCTTTTATCTTTCTACGCATCACGCGACCTGTGAAAGCAACTCACACGCTTGTTCACAGGCGACAACATACTGATATCTTCATGATTTCTCGAATCGTTAGATAGGACGGCATGAAGAAAGTCTGCATTGTCTCTAGCGTGATCAAAGGTTCCCGAAAAACTATCATTATTTCTGCTTACGGGCCAAGCAAGTGGGAAGATGTCGCGGCAATCCGTCACCAGCGCCCCGCTAGTCGATTAGCGTGGTTGTTCATGGAGTAAGACCCTGACGTGGATCCTGGGAGCTACAAATATGTAACATCGCCACTGCAGGGGGACTCCGACTGGGTTGTCGGGTCTGGCTGTTTGGTACCACAGCCCACAGTGAGGATGACGGGGATGAATCGTCACGATCATGGGACGAGGGCGATCTGAATCCTGGGAGCCTCAGACGTGCATGGCTAAGCCCCTTCGGGTTAGCTCTGCTTACCTAAGCACGTCATCAACGCAACAACATATCCAACGACATACATTCAGCTGTCGGTTCTAGTTGAACATCTGAATTGATCGTTGATAGCTTTTTTGAGTCTGTATTCCATCGCAATTGAATCACGATATCGAGCGACCTGGCTTCACTCGCGTTTTACCCGAAATTTCGATAGCAACCAAGAATCACTGATCACCTGCTAGCTCGAGTTTATTCCTGTCGGTGGATTTCAATATTGATCTGTGCCTTCGAGTGTGTACAAAAAGAATCTCAAGATAGTGGTTGCGTTGTTGCGTCGGCATTTCGGGAAGGCAGCCCGCAGAATTGAAGTTGCTAGTAAAACAGCCCTCAGCAACATTGTGGGCTGATTTCTGGCCTCGAGCCGGTCAGAGCCGCCACATTAGCATCTTTGAGCGAATCTTGCTTGAAATATTTTGCCTTCAACGAAATTTTGCAGTCGGCTCGGCCACCACCCTACTCACCACCCTACATGCTCGCCTACCTACTCACCACTTTACCTACTCGCCTACCTACTTGTTCAGCTACCAACTCAGCTACCTACTTGTTGGCCTACTCGTCAGCCTACTCGCTTCAAAACATGCTTCAAAACATGCTTCATGCGACGTGTTTGAACACGCGTTATTCACTCCATGACCTACTTCATAGTATGCTTCATACATGCTTCATAGCACATGCTAATTAGCTCAATAGAAAGCACCCTTCATGACTCAACATCAAACTCTCTATCGAGCTCCTTATCGAACACCCTACATGCTTCAAAATACGCGTCGGTCGAGCGCATAACACACGTCAAACAGTGCTTCAAACAATGCTTTCTACATGGCTTTCTCCATGGCTCCCTCCATGATTTCCTACCAAACACCCTTCATGGTTCCCTTCATGGCTCCCTCCATGGCTCCCTACCGAACACCCTCCATGACTCCCTACCGAACACCCTTCATGACTCCCTTCATGGCTTCCTCCATGATTCCCTACCAAACACCCTCCATGATTCTCTGCATGGCTTCCTTCATGGTTCCATTCATGATTCCCTATCGAACATCGAATGAGCATAGCAAGGTTCAATTGAATAATCACTGCTGATTCTATATGAAGAAGCTCGATAACAGAGAATCATAAGGGGTCAATGCGATGGCTCGTAGGATTGAGCTATTGGAAGTGAAAATAGCAGCCACGGAAGCCGCAATATACATAAAGATCAATCTGCTAAGATCTTACAAACGGGAGACATTCTATACGCCAAAGAAGCTCGATCTATGATCAGTGATAGGCTAGGTTTGAAGAATATGAGGCAAAAGGCCCGCGATGAGCGTATCGAAAAGCAGTATACTAACGAGCTAATAAAGGTTTATAAGCGTTGTAAGGTTCATATTGAGGTATGGCAGACGGAACAGAAGGCCTGAAAGGTTTTATATAAGGCTGTTTTGAAGAAATTGCTATGAGCCGATGAGTACATACTAAGCGAAGAATGAGCTTAATGCGGGGTACGGATAGGCGTCGCGAATGCTTAATGGCTGATGATTTGAAGTACAAAGAATGGGATCGACCTTTGTGATGTCGACAGAGACGTTGTCGCTCCTCCTTTCGGCGACGGAGAGTTACAAACGCCTCTTCCAAGCATTGGCGTTGCATCGATCCTACAGTATCGTTTTTGAGGGCGTGATCGCCATGTTCGATACGCAAAAGGCACTCTATATAAACGAAGTCACGTTGATGCTACTAGCTGTCAGCGAGTGCCCTCAAGATATCGAAGACCTACTGAGAAAACCCGATCATCCACTACACCAAAGCCATGCGCTAAATGAAGCGTTGGAGAACAGTCTAGGAATTTTCTTTGAGCGCTGTAGGAATTTACTGTGCTCGATCAACGGAACACTCACAGATATAATTCGGGATCCAAAACGGTCAATGGCTCTTGTTGGGTATACTGTGAGTTATTTTAAAGCGGAGGACTCATCGAATCACCCTTTACTCGTTATCATATCAAACCTACCAGGTGTGACTTACTCCTGCTTAGGATACCAGAAAAAAACCCCTCATCTCTCGAATACTGGCACGGCCAACTAAACGCATTCGATGGGATGGGCTGGACAAATATATTGAACATCTCCGCCAGTACAACGAGGGCATTCGTGACATAATGGCGGGGGTTTCAGAGAATCCCAGGGAACCCACGGTTAGACCTTCGTCAGCTCGGTCAAGGCACAGATCTGCCGCTCAGTTCACCACCATCAGAAGAGCATCGCTACAGGTGCATGAAGAAATGTCTAGCTCATGGTCCTGCGAATCTCAAAATATAAAGTCTCTGAAAATTTGTATCAAACTTCATGTCAAGGACTCTTATAGGGAGGACATTTCTACGGTACGTTTCCGCTTGATTGTGATAGCCTTGAATGAAGCAGACGTATCAGTCGATGAGCCTGTGTTTTTGGTGGTGGAAGCTTTGGTACAGGGTATTCGAAATATGTCAGAACCACTTGGAAGTGGCAACAATCTCTACAGACAATACCGAAGAGATATCGTCAGAAAAGTTGAGGCTTCTTCGAGGACCTCATGATATTGATATACTATCATCTTTCTACGGGAACGTTACCAGGTCTAGCTTGAATTTCTCTTCGTTATCGGTAGGGGACACTGGATCTATGTCTTCATCCTCTTGTCTAGGAAGTACAGAGCTACCCAATGGTCTGGGAACAAAGAATATTAACCTTTGGCCTAACGGACATCAACCAACAAGTAACACTGCGAATCGCTCGCTACGCATTGGGTTCTTGCATCAGACGCCAGGTTCAAGTGGCACTGTATACTACTCATCTGTTGACAGCCAGCTCCTGCCTACATGCGACTTGGTATCTCTTACTGATGCTTTAATACAAGCAAGGGATGCTGGAAGCGTAATCCCCGTTAAAGACAAGCTTCAACTTACAAAGATATTGGCTATGAGCGTGCTTCGATTCCATTCAACACCCTGGCTTAATGATAGATGGAGTAGTAGCGATATCTACGTCTCTAAGAAAGAAATTTCGACCAAGGAAAGTTATTTCAGCGAGCCTTGCTTGAACGTAAGACTCTCAATGGGTATGGCGTCCTACAAAATATCCGAGCCATCCAAGAAGAACCCAAGGTCTATCACTGTAGCTCGGAATGAGGTGATATTCAGTCTTGGCGTCGTGTTACTTGAGATAGGATTTGGTACACCCATACGTGAGATGCAGCAGGCGGAAGATTCCGAGCAGGGAAATATTGAACACGACTATTATTCCACAGCGCAAAGGCTGGGGCGGTTGGTATCCAAGACCTTGGGCGGGAGATATGGAAAAGTAGTAAGAAGCTGCTTAGCCTGTGACTTTGGAGTTGACAACGACTTGCAAAGTGAAAACTTACAAGGGGCATTCTATTTCAACGTTGTGAACGAGCTTAATCGATGTTTGAAGGCTGCACGCGACTGCTGATGTCTGCTTTGCACTTGTAGCTAATAAACCATAAGATGCCACACTTACTATCAGGAATCTCGACTCTGGATAGCTGGTCTATGGGAATAACCATCATCGACTAAGGCTTATTTCCGATGAGGAAGATTCGTTCCCAGCAGATTCTCGGAATGTCAAATTTCTAAACTGACTCGAAGGCGTTTTCTTAACGGGATCACTTGTCAACTACTCTTTCTGGATATCCACTCACTCTATGTAATGCATCTCCCAACACTGAAGATATTTCGTCAGGCTTCTGATGACACTGGATGTCGCAATATCCCTACAGACAACGAACCGACCGCAAAAAGGATATCGTGACTTTCGGGAAACTACGGTATCGGTTCTAATCGACAGGAAGCCATACAGCTAGCTAGCACATCTAAGTACATTGCAAGTCGTTATATAGAGAAGGTCGCCACCATACCTGCTCAACCAATCGCTTGGAATTAAGCAGAACACATTGATCCAACATCTCCAAATGACTACAATGGCTTTAGGAAGTAGCTTTGACTACGGTCATCCCCGTGGCTAAGACGTCGCCGTCCCAACACTGTGCTCTTCTATCTAACGCAGATGTATACCCCTAGACAATTGCCGGGTTATACTTCCTTTTTGTCCCAGTAACGGTAATGATATCTCTAACGTACTGCGAAGAGGATGATTGTCTTTCAAGTTTATGTTAGAAACGGTTGGTTCTGAGTAGATAGGCAAAGCCTCCTTATCCTCATAAAGCCTCGTTTGAGAGGTGAGATGTGCAACTGTAGAAACGTCGGAATTATAAAGCCTCGTCGCAAAGGAGCAAAGGCGTCCTCCAATTGTAAAGTGGCCTAAAGATCTTCTCTGCACACGTCGACTCAAGCGCCGCCCGATATAAAATTGTAATTAATATCAAACCTCCAGTTTTTCAACATGTAAGTTCGATTTCTTACTTTAAAACTTATCAACGTACAAGCAATGGGTACTCCGGGGGCTGTAATTACACTGTGTGAGGAACGTTGGCGAACGTGCTACAATGCAACACTCCGGTTACATCTTCGCTACCCCAGCCCATGAAACAGCCTGCTCATCAATACAAGGCAATCAGGCAAAAAACTCTATCTTCCACTCCCAATACTGTCAGACTCAAAAGCTCGAGGTGCAGCCCATCGCAGAGCATCTTGCCGCACGATGGAGTATGCTTGCAGCAATGGCTTGAACGCCCACCACCAAAGACAACACCCGAAGCTGCCTGAACGGCAAGGCTGGGAATCCCCGTCTTCTTCCATCATGCACGTCCACGACATGAGGCTCAAAGCAGACCTCGAGCCTTCCGCTCAAGGCTCTAACTCTTGATTTCTATGCCGAAGAACTAGTCACCCCCTTTCCCAGCACAAGCACACAAACAACAAAATATGTCCTTCCCCAAACCTACCCCCAGCATCACAATGTCATCCCCAAACCCCATTCCCCAGAATCCCCCTATCCCCCCGATCAAAGGCAGCTATCACCGCCTCGCAGCCCTCATGTCCCGTCTCCCTGAGCTCGGCATCGTGCGTCGATTCCGCGAGCTGAACGCCCTCCATCTGCTCTCCCTGCAGTCGGAACTCGCGTGGCTGGAAGCGGATTTCAAGAACCTGTGCGCTGAGGATACGGAATCCGAGTGTGCGACGACGCGATTGTACCGGTGCGATTTTAGGGAATTGGAGAAATCGCAGGGGAATGGGGGAGGGCTGCAGAGAGAGGCGTTGAGGGAGCTTGGGGGGAAGTTGGAGGCTTATAGTTAGTAGACTAGCACCTCCACTTTTCGTCCGATTGGTATTGGGCTAGGGTATCGAAGTATTGGCTGATGCATCAGGAGCGATTATAGATACGGCGCTCTTACAGCAGATTGAGCTTAACAAGCAAGCTGGTCCCAGTCGGCATGATTTGCAGCTGCTGAGGGAGTGGCTGATTAGCTCCAAGGGGAACAATGGGGATTTAAGGGGGCCGGGGTTTGATATTTGGAAGGAGGGGGATGAGAAAGAGGAGGGAAGGAAGAAGGAGGATTTTATCGTGCTGAATGCAAGACATGAGGGGAGAGGGGGTTTGGGGTGCTGTATAGGGTATTTGGGTGTCTGATTAGGGTTTGCTTTTTCTACTAGCCCGTTTTTGGGATTTGAGGGATGTCGCTGATGGAGGGAAACAACAGAATAAAGCCCTAATAGACGAAGAAGCCGGTCTTGTTGAGTATAAAGATACCAGTATTGTAAAGGTCGTGAAGGTAGTCAGCACACTGCTCGCATCGCTGCTCGTGACAATGCCGATGATCGCACTGTACTTTGTCCACAACATTGAAAAGCGCCTTGGGATAGTGACGGGGTCCACCATGTTATTCTCTTTGGCGTCAGTCAACCTGCGACCGCAATCTCAAATCGAGTTTGCTGACGTTTGACAGTCTCCTCGTATGTTCCGAGGCGAAAAAAATAGAGATCTTTGCTGCCACAGCTGCTTTTGCAGCCGTTCAGGTTGTGTTTATTGGGAACCTTCCCTCGGGCGGTTGATGGGCTACAGTGTCATTTATAAGAGTTTCCTTTAGGAATTCGGGCGTATCCTCAATCAGGTGCGATGGTGAAGAGATAAATGAGAGTTATCCGGAGACTTGGTGCTATTCGTGATCTTGATCGTAACTGGAAAGATTTGGTCCGTTTCCTTCTTTGAATTTAGTATGGGTACTTTCTTTCTGAGAAGGAAATGATTTCAGATACGCAAGACAGATTGTTTCTTCAAACAGCTATGAATGAACTTTCAAGTCATCATTTTCAGTTCGCTGCTAATTTCTCGTCAGATATCGTGTTTGAATCAGATGTATTCAATTATGATGTCAAAGCAGGCAACACATGAATCGAAAGTGAAACACAAAGTCGATCGTTGTCGATGATAGAATGATGGAATGAACGAATGAGATAGCTTTCGGCTAGGACTTGCAAGGCGAGCTAATTCTGTTGTCGACCGGGGTAAAACGCTGCGGGTACTGCAAAGTACATATCAGTATGTTGGAGGGCCTACGAATGCCAGAATTCTTGTAGATCCATAAGCAACAGAACACTATCATTCGAATTGCGGTTTTGAGAGAATGGGCTGCACGCACCAAGAAAATAAGATGGCTCATATGCAGCCAACACTGCACTGACTCCTCATTTCACGACCGCCATGATTGCTTGCCATAATCCTACTATATACAGAAGGTGCATTTCTCTTCTCCAATACCCTTACAGCTGTATTGCGAAGGCCACGCCGCCAACCACAATAGCACCCAAACCGCTCGTGCGTCGGGAATTTTGCTCTCCTGCGCTTGGAAAGCTCGCCACAAAAGAGACTCCAGTCGGCTCTCGTCAGTCAAAGATGCCCGAAAACGAAAATTTCTATCGATTCACGCGAGCCCGGTTCGTATATAACGAGGACTATGAAAAGTCTCAACGATACGTCCGCTACGATGTAAATCAGCTCGCTCGTCTCGCAGCTGCAGCTGTGGGCTCAAAGACTTGCGTCAGCATCGAAAAATGTCCTGACGGGATGCACAACAAAGTCCTACTCTTGACTATGGATGATGGTACTCAGGCCATTGCTAAAGTCCCTAATCCCAACGCTGGTAGGCCTCATTTCACAACAGCGAGTGAGGTTGCAACAATGGACTTTGTGAGTAGGATTGATCTCATGCTAGCTCATCGCTTAATACCTCATAGGCGCGAAATGTTCTAGGTACACCAGCCCCAAGAGTTTACGCATGGAGTTCTAGAGCAAATGAGAACCCTGTTGGTGCCGAGTACATCATCATGGAGAAAGCTCCAGGTATCCAGTTAGACGATGTATGGAAGAATATGGGCTTCCAGGAGCGATGGGCAGTCACCAAGAGTATCGCTCATTACCAGTCTGCTTGGACGTCAATTCGGTTCAAAAAGCTCGGAAGTTTATATTACGCTCAAGATCTGGATCAGCCAAGTTTGGATGGCCTGCTGGCCATTGATCAGCATGGAGATGAGATCACAGACAAGGTATTTGCCGTCGGCCCGTCGAACGGACGAGAATTTGTTGATGATGGAAAGGCCGATATTGGCTTCGACCGGGGTCCATGTGAGACACGTCCCAAATCCGATGCGCTGGTTTCTGATGCGCATTGTTTAGGGAACACATTGGAAACATACTTATCGGCCATTGGCGATCGAGAAAGAACCTGCATTAAACGCATAGCGAGACTTCCAAAGTCACCAATTATGCTCTGCGGCCCAGGAACATATCAACCTACCAGGGAGAAGAAACTCAAAGCTCTTCAGTATTACTCCTCCCTGATCAGATATCTCTTACCTACGGACGAATCGATCTTAACGCCATCATTGTGGCATAGCGACCTTCATACCGGCAACATCTTCGTCAATCCCAACAACTACACGGAAGTCGTCGGAATCATTGACTGGCAAGCCACTGAGCTCGCACCACTCTTCAGCCAGATACGTCAACCGTACTTTCTTGACCACGATGGACCAACTGTTCGCGGGCTCGAGCGCCCCCGTCGACCAGACAATTTCGCAGAACTCGATCCGGCTGATCAGGAAGAAGCCAATGCCTTATACGTAAAGAGATCGCTCTGCTCAGCCTACAGGTACCTCCTTAATCAAAAGTATCCTCGCCTCTATCGTGCTCTGAGCTTCCAAGAAACTCCAAATTTCGGACTCCTGCTAGTCCCTCGAAATATGCTCGTTGATGGCGAAGCGACATTCCTCGCCCAGGTCGTTGACCTGCAGAAAACGTGGGATGAGTTACCTGGCATGCTCGCTGCAGGTGGCCCTCCGTTTCCTTTTTGCTTCTCAGATGCAGAGAAGGCGCAGATAGAGAGCGATGTTGAAGGGACGTTGCGTGGTATGCAGACCATGAACGCTGTCCAGGAGACCCTTGGCGACCTGTTTCCCGAGCTGGGGGCTGTTAGACCAGAGCGCTATGACGAGACTAAAGATACTTTACAGCAAGTCAAGCCGCAGGTCATCGATGAGTTTGCCAAAACCGAGCAAGAGAAAGAAGCGTGGGAAAAAGCTTGGCCATTTGACAATTGAATGCGAGGATCTTATCACAAACAATTCCGATCTAACTGGAGAAGCATCTTTGTTTAACGTGTCACGACGGAAGGCGTCTGCTCGTGGGAGTCGGTGGAGATCTTATCACCGTGAGGGATGTCTCTTGGCCCTTACCAGGCAGGCTGCGCTGATTGTGCGGCAGTCGTCGAGTGCTCTTCTTCAATCGCACCTCGTTCTCGCTTTTAGCCACGCGTTGGTTGATCTTCACCGACGACGGCAGTCGTCCGAGCACGGTACTCTGTAAAGCATAGAATGCGAATCACTCTCTTCTGTATTTAAAGTTCAAGGATCCTAGTGTCTGGTCGCCTGAAGCTTGTTCATTTCTGGAGAAAATTTCAACCGCGTCAAGAGAATATTTATCTGCGGTAAGTACACTCGTCTTTCGCAAGCAAAACGGGATCTGATCGCTTCATCTAGCATCAATCTCTCCAAAGAGCCGAGAGAGAGAAGAGTAGCTTGAACATCAACCTATGGCTGGGAAATCTCACAGTGCTAAAAAAGTGGAGGCCAATTGACAATGCCTCCGAGAGATTTGAAGCGAGATAGAATGGAACAATAAGAAATGGGAGAATCCTTCGCATGCGATAACCTTTGAAGAGCAAATGAAGACGTCTTGAATCTCGACCCAACCATCTGACTTCAATATCCCTTCTTGGTCGCTTCTATTTTTTCCCTTCAATTATGCTTATTCTACTAGACCCACTACTTCCTCTCCGAAGCCTGCGTCAAAAAAGAGAGGCTTAACGATGCACAACTCAGGCGTTCAATCGCAAGCCCTTCTCAGGTAAAGTACAGACCGATTGCTATTCGATAATGCGAGAGACATTAATTTCGACGCGGGCCTAACTCCCACAATCCACCTTTCACACGTGTCAAGGTCGCCTTGATCACGTGCCTCTCAAAGAACCCCTTCAAAACGTGGCTCACGTTTCAAAATCAAAAGCGACCGTGATATGATCATGACAGGCAGCGGGACTGGTTCAACTAAGCAAGCTTCCACTTCTGCCTCCCCAGCATTCATTTCTGGCTCCACCTCGCCATCCCTTTCTAGCTCCCCCTTCAGCATTCAATTTTGACTTTCCTACACAATCCACTTCTACATACCACCCTCCCTCCCCTTAAAGCCTAACCCTGACACTGCGTCTAATGCATTATTAGCTTGAACATTAGCTTGAACATGAGCCAGGTGATGATCAGAGGAGTCAGAGCAACGGTTAGAGATGCCGGTTCTATTGATGGTATCTGAATCACAACTACACGCAGAAGTTCTTTCACAATACCACCAACATGCAACCCGAATTCGGACGACAACTTGGGAAAAGACCAAGCATTGGATATGAAAGATCAGCGCGGCGGGAAATGCCAAGCTTCTCGCCGCTACTATCATCTATTCACATGAGGTAACATATCTTTTGTCGTCTTCTGTCACCTTCGTCATTGATTCGAACCCTTCAGGTGATGAGAACAAGATTACGACAAGCGCTGAGAAACAATCAGCGAAAGTACACTAGCTTAATTCTTTCACGTTCTCTAAAAGGAAAAGGGCACGACAGCTGTGTACGATGACATGAAAGCGCATCTTCTACGGGCGATGTCATCTACAGCTACTATTTTCGGCATGTACGAGATTGTTCTTCGGCTCCTCGACAGTCGGGAATCAATTTAATCATTTGACTTGATATTTGATAGCAAAGACAAGTGACTTGATAGATCTTGAGAAAGCTTGTCGCTGTTCAGCCGTCGTTCTTCATCTTGCTCTGCCATCAAATATTACAGCTCACGGCATGACTGGGCCATGCACAGGAAGGATTGGACAGCAGTAAAGAGCGTCATACGAATTTCTACTACAGCCACTTGTTAGGTGGATTTAAAGCAGATCGGAAATTATTTACGCTCTATCTAGTGAATGGATAGGTGCCAAGACATCTGTATGCTTAGGCTAACCTCGCAATACCGAGAATAGAGAAAGAACTAAACCCCGTCGAAGGGAAGACGAGCAGTCTATACAGGTATGTTCTACAAGTCCTAAGGACAGGCAAGATGCTCCAATTCCTAACGGGGTCACGGTGGTGGGCGTCGCCGCCACCGCGACCTGACCACAGTGTAGCGCCTCCCCGCGGTGGGTCCAGTAGCCTAGGTACTGATAGTCCACATCTAAGTGGGAATTCAGTCATAAAGGCGAAGCAAAAGGCTACACAGTCGACGAACTCTACCTACTGGGCTGGCGACACCTCGCCGGCGCAGTCCTCAAGAGCTCGTCCTTTGTCTTCCGGGCCCCTATCTTCAACGCCAAAGCACCACGAAAGTGCGCGTAATGACAATGAAGCAGACTATAGAGGAAGATTAAAACGACAAGGTTTGAGCTGCAGAGACAAAAGTTGACAGCTTCAATGAGATTATGAGAGTCGTTCGAAAAGTAGAATCAAAGACTTGACAACGCATCGACAACTGATATATGTTGCTAACGTCTTCACCAGAAAAATGTTAACAAATTACAAAACCTTTATTCACTGATACTGTTTAATCGTTCTTGTATAATGAGTAATCAAACTTCAGAAATGCACAATGCCAATCAGGGAAAAATTTCATCGAAAACGAACGATCATTCGATTAAATCAAAATCACAAAGAAGTAGACTATCAAACGATCATCAAGATGACGAACGAGAACGTCACTGATGCAAACAAGTTCAAAGCAGTTAAAAACATGAATTAAAGTTAGTCTTACTCCAATGCTAAGAACATTCAAAAAGTCTCAGTGAATTATAAATGCATGCTGTCTGCTGTGTTTTGACTTAGTCACTTTTGAGTCTTGAAGCATGTGATGAACATCAGTCTACATGCTAGTATGCGAAGAGATAAAACATTAAGATCGCACTTTGAAATCATACTCACCGTCATGAAGCGAACCAGGAACGGGAGAAAACATGATGGCTACGAAGAGAAAATGAGACACTCTTTAGATCTCTCAGGTTCATGCGCTACTTTGAGATATATAGCTGACCTTGCGGGAGGGCAAAAGCATTATGCCTCCGAAGCTACTAATAACGCATTTAATTAATATTGCTGCCGAATCCTCTTAAAGTTCCTGCTAATTCTGGGTGGTACTCTACTTCTCTCTGACATTCTTGATGGCGCATTCTCTTCTCAGCAAAGTCATCATCAAGATCCCATTCCACGGAAATCATCCTTTCGCTCACGATTCTCCGTCGCCAAGTCCGCCGCGGTTCCAACCAGAGTCTCCTTCAAATAATCATCGAAATGTTTTGAAGCCTTTGCAACTCGCTCAAAGTGCGCCTGCTCCAGTCTCGGCTTGAGCGTGGTCGAAGACTTGTACTTGAGCTGGATCTGATGAGCGTCCCACTCCGCCAGGGCGATGGCCGTTTGAAACGCATTGCGGATCTGACGGCCATTCCACGTAGTTTCCGACTTCGCCAGCTCCTTATAATGCTTCGAGGCGAACTTGAGCATTTCTTGGCGATCCTCCTCATCAATGCAGAGCTTGTCGCCCCAGATCTGCTTCGCACGGTCAAAGTTCATCTCCCAGATCTTGACGGTGGCGTCTTCCTCGATTTTGGGATAGAAGAGGCTCACATGGATCCGACTGCGGAACGCTTGGTCAAAGGTGCCGACACGGTTGGTGGTCAAGAAGAGAATGCCCGAGTAATACTCGAGTACTCTCAGAAACACACTAACGATTGCATTGCGTTTTAAATCAGTCTTGCTCCTTGCTTCAAGGAATACATCGGCTTCGTCTAGTAACAAGACACAACCCCATTTATGAGCCAGCTGGAAGTGGTCCTCAAGCCTCCTCTCGACCTTGTCTGCAGACTCGCCAATATCACCACATGTGACCTGAAACAATGGTCTAAGCGTATACTCTGCTACAGATTCGGCAGTAGATGACTTTCCTACACCAGGCTCGCCATGCAGCAGAATGATCAAGCCTTTACCTTTACCTCGCACGAGATCCATTTGTCGGTTCTCCGCGATAAGGCCAATCTTGAGCTCTTTGCCTTTGGAATGCGTTTGTACCAATGCTAGTAACGTTTCTCGATGCCCGGGAGGAAGGACCAGAGAGTCGAAGCCACTTCCGCGTTCCTTGATGTCCTCGACAAGGCTGACATCTAGTTTCACCCACTTGCGGCTCCTAAGAGCGTAGCCCCACACCCAGCAGGCGCACACCAGGTAGTCGTCTTCCGACAGGTCATTGTCAGGCTCGATGAAGTCGCGCATGAAGCTCTTGTCTTCCAGCAATTGTGCTTTGCGCTGATTATCTATTAGGCAGTCCTGGTGAATCAAAACATTCTTGCAACATCCGGTACTGCGGCACATGTGGTCTAGATACTCTAGAGTTTCGCGCGGATCTGGTTTTAATTCGTGTGTGACACCAAAAGGTACTATCAGGTTGAGCTTCAACAAACACATGCTGACATCGATTATGACCTCAGAATCGACCTGATCAGATGAAGATTAGTCAGTGGCTCTCGAGGTATTCAGGGGATGTCTTACCTCCTCTCTAATCTCATCCACGGCCACAGTCAGACCATCATATCTCTTATGCACAACATCGGTTCTGCGCGCCAAGTCGATGAGTCGTTTGCCTCTTTCAATGAAGAAGTCGCGAGATTTTTTCGCATAGATGATTGGATAACATGGCAAGGATGTGATCGCTTTATTACCATCATACCACTTGATTTTAATGAGTTCTTCACATGCACCAACAAACCTTCCATCCGAATTATAATAGTAGCTTAGGATTTCAAATTTGGGCAAGTCTCTTCCGTTCGACGTTGACTCGGGCGTCTCCATATTTGCTTCTCTCTTGCTACACAGAAATGGTTTCCCACCGCAGACGTCCAGAATGCGGTTTATCTGATTGTGTCCATGAGGGTCATTGTGGAGAATTTCACCTCCTAGTGGAAATAGATGCCAGAGATCTTGAAAGGCGATACTACGAGCGACACCGTCCTTGATCTGTTTGCGTAGATCAAATGTTGGTTTCAAATCTTTGTCCAGCAGCTCTATCAGGACGCGCAACTCTTCGAGACATCTCTTCGAGCCCAGAAGAGTTACATCTTCGGTTTTTCCACCGATTGAGGCATCTATTGTCGTGTTTGGATTCTTGTTATCCTTGAGATCGCCGGGATGATTCTGGCTCGACGATTCGGCTGTGGGGTGTAAGGTGTCAGTAAGTGGCTGCAGCGGTGGACTTTGGCCCTCACTCTTGGACGTCTCGGGGGACTTTGCCTTGTTTCCATTGTCATCAGGCATGTGTATCTTTTCTAGTCGTGCAACTTCGTTCCTGATCTCTTGCTCGTAGGTCACAAGTAGTTTAAAGGGTCTCAATATGACTTGAGAATCCCATTGCCGCTTGTCATCAAGGCTTCTAATGAAGGCCAGGCCGGTGATCTTCTCCAGGGCATCAAGCAAGAGACTTGAGTTGATGCGAATGCGTTCCGGTTGGACAAATTGCCCGTCACTCGTCGTCGGGTCTTGAGCCGGAGTAGCAAGACCGGGATTACTGGGATCGGGTGAATTTGTTGGTGACTTCGTGCTTTGAACTCCACCCAGCCGCTCAGGCTGATGTGTAGCGCCAATGACGACGTCGATGAGGTGGTAAGGTCCTAGGCCAGGAAACTCGTGTCGGCGCTTGTGCTCCACACGCAAAGATGCTCCCGCCTTGGTTCCTTGGTCTGGATTGGTCGGTAGGTATTCTTGGAAGGTCATTCGCTTGAGACCCAAGATCGAATGTGTAGGCTGAATTTTCATTTCAAGAGTAGGTGGTTCAGGTTCTCTCCCTTTGTTTTCGATCTCTCGCATTCTTTTTTCCAAGTCTCCGATCCTATCTTCCATGAGCCGTGTGTATTCCATTTGCTGTAGGACACGATTTGGAGCGTTCTGGATGCGTTTCTGAAGAGTCGTTCTCAGCTCCCCAGAATCTATAGGGTCTTGCAATATTTCATCAAGTAAGCTCTCCGACTCAGTATCGCTGCTATCATCTTCAGCATCAGTTTCTCTAGTAGCGATGTTGTGTTCCTGCTTCGATAATTTCTCCTTGTCTAGAGAATCCGCTCCGTCTTTTTCGATATCTGGCGATTGCCCTCTGGAAGGTTCACCATTCACTGCATTGGCTTTTCCAGTGATTAGCCTGCAGTTCTAAAAGATTATCCGGGTGCGTGTTACCTGCATTGACTCCTCCATTGGCGTTGGTAGAGCTTCCGTTGACAGATAGCTCACCTCTAGTAAGCTTTATCGAATGTGAGTCATTCTCTTCGTGACCGCTGTCTGAGACATCGGCCTTCGCTGAAGGAGGTGAAGGCAAGCTGGCAGTATTGCCGTTTTCGTTTGCATAGGCGCTTTCCACGCTCTCTGTACTTGCCGGCTGAAAATGGGCCTGATCATCGACAGCATTACTTTCCATACTGCTTGGTCGAAAAGCTAGCTGTATGGAACACGTATATAACTCGTGATGATCAACACTCAGAACATTACCCAATGCTGCAAAATAGCACAAAACATGTTTAACCCCAAGAATATGTTAATCGGAAGCTCGTCTGTAGAATGACGAGGTATCGAAGAGTTGAAAGGCTAAGTTATCGCTAAGTTAAGACCACATGAGGCTGAATTACTTACTCTCCATCCCACGTCCCAGTTCCTTGACGTGGGTCTCGACCCTAGCTGGGGTCTCTTCACGCTCGTTGTTAAGTGGTCATGACAGATCCGGCGTATGTATATGTTATCTCGGTTCATGCGCGTTCCACCGAATCGGGCTCCCATGGTCTACTCGACAAGTCCAATCTATTTGCAGCAAAAGACTTGATAGGCTGGGTCGGAGCAGAGAAGAGAATGATACGAGACGGGATCCCGAGTGATACGCGCCTCGTGCGAGCTGATTGTTGACCTCGATTGTTGACTAGCTAATTCTACTCATCTTCACCTTTGTTGCGCCGCAAGCCTGCCTTTCCAGCTCTGCCAAACCCATTCGAATAGGCAGCTATCGACGATTGCTGTCCTGTACTTGTGGAATAGTAGAAGGGCATCGCTGATCATCTAGGTGATTGGGAGTGGCTTATCTTGATGTAACCTTTTGCAAGGCATTTCGACGGCCGCTTGCTGACATTGTAACGTAGTACATACTCCCTAAGAGCGTGGGGCCGACATCCCTCAGCCTGGTTGCTGGATAGATAAACCAGTCGAAAGGGAGTGTGCCTATCTAGCCCCACCATTTATGCAAGCTGTGCGCCTCTCTGTATCAGGAAATAGAATAGTTGACTTCTTCCACCTAAATGGTTAAAGGGTTGCGCATGCGGTGATTAGCACCAAACGGCATGATGTATGTAAGATCTGGACGCTTTAACGGCTGGCGTTGTGACTTGTCAGTGTTCCTTTGTCCAGATAATTGCCGCCATATCTCCTTATATGTTTAGAATTAGGATTTCCTGTTCACATTAGGTTTCTCTTTATTGATAAATATTTTAATGCTACGGTTATGAGCAAGATGTCAAAACACAAAGTTTTCAAGCCATATTTCGGCCGCCGGGGAGACTCGAAAAATTTGCCTGCAGAGTATATCCAAGACCACATGGAAGACGAGGATATCAATTCTGCCCTTGTTTCTCCTCCATTGAAATACATAGCGAGGATCAACAGTTTTGGGACCTCAGAGACTAACGAGGAGCTCGAGAGGTAAAAATTATCGCAACTTGCTGGCAGAGAAAATTACAAATGCTAATTTGCACTGTTTGAAGCCAGGAAGAGTCGCTGTTCAGTGGAGCGAAAGAGGAGTTACAGCTACTGAAAGAAGCTGTGGTCCAATATCAACAAAAGACTGGCCAAGACTCGAATCTGCTATTAAGGGTCGACGGAACAGCTAATCAGTGGAAAGATGTGAGGGAGGCGGTCAAAGTAGCAAAGGCTCGTGAAGACGGCCAAGACAGAGAAAGCTGGTCCGCAAGAGACAGTTGTGATAAGATTGTCGATAATATCTCAGCATTCGAGACATGGCTTGACCTTCTGCCCAGTGGAGACTACGGATCGATTGTTAGCGGCGTCTTCAAAATGGTTGTCGGGGTATGGGTGGCTCTCTTCTTGATTGACCAAAATCTCACAGTCCTAGGCTGCGAAGCGCGCACACGACGTCCGAGCAACAATTTTCGAGGCGCTGGCGGATGTACCTTATTGGGTTGGACGTGCGAATAGATACCGCGACTTGTACGCCGAATCCAAACCTCGAGACCTAGTACAGATGACAGCGCAGCTTTGTAGTGCCGTACTGATTGCTCTTCGACACATCATGATCTATTTCACGGAAGGTATCTTAAGTATGACAAGTCAATCATTGCACTGCATTCGTGTCTAAATTCCTGGCTGATCGTCTGCTAGAGAAAGCATGGAAAGCAATGGCGCAAGGCCGAGCCTACAAGCAAAATCTAGTCAGTCAGCTAGACCGGGTCCAAAAACTCGTCGGCAGGGTAGACCAGGAAGCCGCAGTCAGCTCACAGTACCGCATGAGAGACTTGGAAAAACTTTGCCAAAATATCATGACGCAACTGAACAATTTGAAGGAACAGCAAAACACCAAAGAATTTCGCATCGACGAAGCAACCAAACAGGATCTCTCAACACGCATTGGAGAAGCTATGGCGGGACATGTTGTCAATAACTTTTACAGTCAATTGTCCAGCAATCCAAGCATTGACGCGAGGATACGAGGTAAGCCTTTGGGGTGGTTAGAAGATAACTATCCACTGACGGGCGCAAAGTTGCAGTCCCGCCACGGACGCTAGAAGCTCGGCGCTCCCCGTTAACAGCCGGTTTGGAGGAACCCAAAGATTGTAAGCTCAACCAGGCGCTTCCATGAAAGAGCACTTGCTGAATGGCAAAGCAGTTATGAGCCGGACGAGTCTTCTTCCAGCATTGCGATCTTCGCACGACGTTCCTCAACGGGACTTGAAGCGCTGCCTAGACATGGGCATGCCACACAGCCTCACAAATCAAGACCGCGTCAAATGGATGATGCAGTCTTGCAAGCTCCGAGAATGGCTGAATTTCCCCCAATCCCGTACGCTCTTGATCAATGGCAATGGTGATGCAAATGAGACGTTTTCGTCCACGACGTTCTTATCTGCGAAGCTGTTGGAAAGTTTGGGGCATATCAAACCCATAATCTCGCACCACTTCTTCTGCTCGCTGCATACGAGATCTAGGGACGATATCAAGGATGACGCAGTAGGGTTGGTCAAAAGCTTCGTAGTTCAGCTCCTTCTACGCGACATCTCCTGGGACCTTAGCTTCCTCTCGAAAGAAGATTTCGAAAAGATTGAACACGATGATCTAGAAACCGTTTGCGTGCTGTTACGGAAATTAACCCAAAAATTGCCGAGTACAACATTTATTTTCTGGATGATTGACGGCATCAACTACTATGAGCGCTCTGTCAGGCGGCGTGACTTTTTGAAAGTCATTCATGAGTTACTAAGGGTCATCAAAGAGTGCGACGACGTTGTCATCAAGCTGCTCCTCACTTGCCACGGCAAAAGCGCATACGCCAAATATGCTCTTGAAAAGGACGATATACTGACGGTTCCGCTCTTTATCGATGGTAGTCGTCAGGGGTGGAGCGAGCGTGCATTTCAGAAAACACTAGGTCACGACGTTGAGAACTTCGATAAAACGAATCAAGATGACCACGCCTAGTCATAAGTAGTGATAGCATATGAAGCAATAGGCGTTTCTTTTGAATTGACGAGATGTTAAATGACTGACATTGCTTCTATTAGGTAGTACTCGATGGTGATTTCATAATTAGATGACGAAACAAAAAAGAACTAAAACCATATCGAGGGACCAGGACAAGAGTCCAAAGTACAAACATGATACAGATGGAGTTCGAAGCAAGCTACTAGAAAGATGACAAGGACTCGAACAACGTGGCTCAAGCACTCGTTATTGTTACTACCTGAATGAACATACGATAAGTCTCTTCAAGCCTAGAAGCACGATATTTGAGCTATCACGAAGACTAGATACCAGAAGAAGTCACGCTTCAATAACTCAATACCATCAATAACATTGATTCGACTAGATTACAGAGAAGAGTAGAACGTGGAGATGCATTCGCGCCAATTGAGTGGGAGCATTGAGGACCCACGACGATTGTTAAACACTGGAGGCACTAGGGGAAAGATAGCAGAAAGTGGAGGGTGGCAGACCTTACCTCAAGGTGGAGGGAACTCACCTGTACGGATACTCCGCGCATACTTAGAGTATAAACTAAATGAGTGTATCTTCAGTTTCAGAACTCCTACACGCCGTTTTACGCACTTCTATTCTAAGTAAGTATTTGGAGGATCTATATGACCCAATTGTCATGATACTCTCCCAAGCGACTTTAACTGCAACACAAAGATCCTCAGTGTCGATACTGAAACCCTCGGATCCTTACGGTTTGAGGGCTGCGCTACACACAGCCATGTTCAGCAGTTGCTCGGGTTATCGACTCACCATTTAAATTACCGTTCCTTTGTAACATTTAGGGGTTCTACTTCCTGGCCCACTGCGTACTGCCCACTCATGTATCTACAACTCACCCCAACGTTAAGTCTCTACTCGAATTTCTGTTAAGAATTACCACTACATGAGCACAGTGTGCTCGTCGTAACCATCTCCGGAAGAAGAGCATCGGGTTGTGGAATGGCAAGAGCTTCATCGTCCGGAGAGAAAAAGACCTCAAAACGACTACTTAGCGTGACTTCTTTCGTTCCACCTGGACATGCAAAACGTCTCCTCGCTGCCTTCTTCACTCAGTTGATAAGAGACTTTTCCGATTCCAGGGATTGTCTAGAGCACACCAGAGTGTACTCACAACATCCCAGAAGCTCTTGATAACCTAAATTCGATAGCTCGTACATCTCGAGACACCTATTATCATTGCACGAGGCGACGACGAAAACTATATCGATCTTAAGCGCCTGATGCCAATAATGTTGCAGAAAGGGCTACAGCTACTCCACATGAGGGAGGAGGACCTGGAAATAATCATAAGATAATCTTCCACCCCCTTAGTATTTCGGTTTCTTATATGTGAAGCACTGTTGATGGTGCATGGCCAGGCCTTTTCTCCAGTTGTAGAAACGAAGAACGCCACTCGTGTACGACAGTCGCAAGTTATAGGCAAAAGTGCGGACGCGACGGCAAGGATGGGAATGTCTGCAGCTCAGCGCAAGACTGTCCGGCTCCTCTGAGATTTACGAGATAATGGCAACAGAAACCACTGTCAGAATCAAACACGCGGAGTGAGACAACTACACATGCATCAAGTTAATCACCAGTCGCATGGACTCCGTCATATATATCAATCGTAAACCAACTGGCGCACTCTAATAGTAAAAAATACCAACTCGCCAGATTTCGACGAGCTAGCCAAGGGTTTTTATATTTGGAGGATCGGAGACGATGGCTGGGAACAGAAGGGAAATGAATTCTCCTATTATTCTGGTGGAAGTGCAATTCGAGAGAAACTGCGCAGGTAAAGACGGTGTGCTGCTATTTCCATTTGAATGATGCTGAAGATACTCTGGTTATTTATCAAGACGCTCAAAAAAACGCTTGATGAAGTGCTCGGTGCTGATACATCACAAAGTGCAGAAACCAAGAACCCAGCTACCGGTAGTCAAATAAATCATCAGACCATTACCCAATAATCCAACGACGCAAAAGTCACGTAAAATCAATTCTATGCCAGTCCTTCTCCAGTCCTACTCACCGCACCAGCGGTTCAGTTATATCAAGTCAACAGCCGTACTATTTCCCGGCTACGATTAGTCCAAATGTACTATACACCTAAACACCCCCAAATTTTCTCTTAGCTAATGACTTTCTTCGTGCAAGCCTTGGACGATTAGCTTCAGCGATAGGCCCCCCCCCTGACCTTTCAGCAAGGTCCTCAACTTCAAACACTCATCTCAATCGCCTCTTGAGTTCCATCATATCCAAAAAATATCAGTGCAGCAGTCAAGATTCCCCTAGCTGTTTTCCTCCGCGTTCCTTCTTGCGACGATCCTGTTGTTGTTGGAGATTGCATGGAGCTGGGGACGAGGCTCGTAGTTGTTTCTGAGATTGCTGGGGGGTATTTTTTGCTTGTATAGAAGATCCTGGTTCTGTCGAGAAATCCTGAAGTCGGAGAGGGGGGGGGGAAGCAGGCGTTTAATCTCAAGTGAATAGTAGTATCACATTTACTCAATGAGCCACCTCCTTCATCGAGCCAGCTAAACCGGGAAACCCATTTCAACCCTAACCCTAGACTGAATGACTCAATGAGGGGTCTAGCTCGTTAAGGAGTATTATAAGCAGTCTTCCACACCTGATATGATAACCGTCAACGCAATGATACATACATTAATGTATTAATCCTATTAACCAGTGTCTCAAGCGTACAGAGAAAGAAAGAAAAATTAATTTTCAGCGCATTTCCGTGGCTGAAATCCAACATCTTTTCCCGAGTTTTTATGGTTGGTATGGAGGTTGAATACTAACTTGAGGATATGATGATGAAAGTTGACGTCAAGGTTATGGGGGGTTCCTAGGGGTTGGTGATGGAATGGAGATGGAGAAGTGGATTGGACCGACGGCACGTCTATGGAGTAAAAGGATCGAAAGGCGCCAAGAGAAATGTTCGCCTTTGTTCCAAAAGTTCTTCAGACGAAATCGTCAACCTTAGCCAAAGATCACGAAGGAGATTATTTATAATCCCATTGACACCATACACATCCTCGTCCAACCCCGTCGCACAACATCTCATAACCAAATCAATCTCCGCTTCTCTCACAGCGCCCCTGGCATCTCCCACTCCTCTCCCCATTCCTTACCCCTGACCTCGCGATACACCGCCCCTCCCCTTCACCCTCTCCCTCCCTACACTCCAGCTTCCCCTCACTCTCCTCGGTACCAGCATCACCAGCTCACCATTTCTTACCGTCCAGCATGCTCGCTCGCTGCGTCTTCACAATAGCGTTCACAGAAGGTGTACTTGAACAAAAACAGAAGTCGTAAAGATTTACCCCTTTTTGGAATTCTGCCAATTCAACGAAACCATAATATGTAAAACAAGACCACAATTATTCCATCAAGATCCGATCGATTCAATAATTTACAGCCCTAGCACGGTGCGAAAAGCCCATGGAATAAGACCATATTCTCCGAATACCTGTCTGCAAAGTGCCGACGTCATTGTTTTGGGGGCATGTGTATGTGGAAGGTGAGATATGGTATACTGGTGCAGATCGTTTTGGGAGTATGGCAATGCAATTCCTCGGTCAAGACCTCCCATCAAACGATAGGCTGTCTGTCGATCTGGTAACCAGGGCCCCGGTAGTATGCGGGATCAAGTTAATATAGAAGAGATCTGCTGAACGGCGTAGATGCCAATTTTGTCTGCTACGGTCAGTCCAACGCACCGTGGATGTAAGTACTTTGCCACTTCTTCCCACTCGACACGGTTCAGGCCTCACAGAGTCGATGTGAAGCCGTTTTTTAGAGTGACAGAACGTGGTACTTGGACACCATGGGGTATTTGACGCATGGTAGATTAGTCAGTGATGTCCGGTATGACCCGTTGTCGAGTTGCAGGAGGAAAGGTAGGTCTACACACAGCGGTAGCGACACCAGAGTGTCTACAATGGTAGATGACGGCCTGCCATTAGGGTCTACGTAGCCGTGCTCTCTCGTCATGATTTATGATCATTGAATCTGTCTCTCTAACCCACCGACACATCCAAAAGATTACGCACCTCAAATTCTACAACCATGTTGGTATATGAGGGCCAAAAGAAGTATGTGTATGTGCATGTATATTGATTGAACTACTCTAGGAAGTAGAAACTACGAAGGGAGGAAGGAGGTGAAAACTCTGAACCCCCTAGCGCCAGCCCTATATGGCAGTACTGTTCCCTGTTTCCAACATCCTCATCTATAGTGCCGTAGGCATGATAATTCAATGTGTTGTCGGCTGCGTGCTTGGTACATATGGAGAGTGCGTCCCTGAAGGCATCAACGGAAATCTTAACGTCATCGTCCGAGTGACCGGATGTCCCAATTACGTACTTATGGCTTTCTACCTACGTACCTCCTTGTCATCATCTACGCCCTCACTCTCGCCCCTATAGCCTGGGTCTACGCCGCCGAAGTCTGGTCACTGGAAAAACGAGCCATCGGCATCGCCCCCGCCTCCGTTGCAAACAGGCCTTTCAACTTTCAATCCTCTTGACCTTTCCGTGCCTCTCGCCTTTGCGAATATCTCTCATGAGAACTTTCATGTTCAGAGTCTTGTGCTTTGGCGCTGCCGTGCAGGCATTTGTTGCTTATCCTGAGATGGCGAATAAGTCGCTAGAGGAGATTGAGGCTATGTTCAGTCAAGGTGAGCCGAAACCATGGAAGATTAAGTTGGGCGGTCTGCGCTTGATGCGAACATCGCGCAGGTTAAGAAGATACAGAAATAGAGCATGAGATTTGAGAATTTTGAACATCAAGTGAAACGTAAGAAGAATATGACTTAGTATGCGCTGATCTCTTCTTGGATGCATGAGTCATAACGGCTCTTCTTTAATGAAGCTCTTCAATTGAACTATCTGATGAATATATACGCACCAGACGCTTTGATGGACTCGGCATTGTTCAGCTGTCGCACATCTTGAAGAAGTTTGTTCACATACACCCGACTGCAACATCTAGTTAGCGTCAGAGAAACAGTGAGTACTCTCTCCTACACTTGATTATCGAGATAGGTAGAACGAAATGTGCAAAGATTGACCTGTCCTAGCTAATCGAGGCTTAACATGACTTGTTACGTATAACTTGCCGGCAATACCTGGGATTTGCATCTCGATATGCCAACTCTCAGATGAACACACCATTACCGGGCTGTGCTTCAGTCAGGTCGGCTCCTCAGATCTAGTGTCCTCGATACGCCGAAGTGGCGACATGTGTCATGAACCTCATCGCAAGTAAGCGACTTTAGAGTGTACTGTATACCCAGAATCCGGAATTCTTCGTTGACGTGTTTGAAGAGAGGGGCTCAATGGGTGGTTTCATAAGTGAATTTGCAAGTCTGTACTTTTGTATCTTTTCCTCACCCCCTCAGTCGTTCGCGATCCGACGCAGGTAGCTAACGCTATGAAATGAACATTACATTCGATCTTTAGATCATTGACGTTATCGCTTAATAAACATCATCGACGTAGGTCAAAAGAAACAGCAGTGGCAGTGGCAGCAGAAACGGTGATAGATAGCAATGGTAGCAGTAACATCTCAAAAGAACGTTCTCCAAAATGATTGATGTTCCTCAGCCACGCGACGACGGGTTCATTGATTAGCCTGGCGTCTCCCCAGATTTCGATGGATGAAATAGTACAGATAACCAAATGGCTGAGATATCGAGTCAGTGTTGACTGTTGATACTAGCTAGCCGAAGACGAAGACTTGAATCTAATTACCTAGCTTAGCAAGTCTAGTGCCGTTTCTAGTGCGTCTAGGCCGAATGGGACTGAGGCCCCTACCTACTTAAGCCCGTTCTTGCGGAACCACGCCTTTCCCAATGTTGGAAATTCTTCTACAGACCATGAGGCAATGGCAACGGTACGCCCGCGCTCGGGTCGTTCTCCCACTCCTTTGAAACATTGCCGAACAGCGATGGTCGCGGTACGCTAGCGCTTGTCTTGACCTCCCAATCTTTTTTGACATTGATCCCTGAGGCAGAAGAATCCCGGCCGTAGGCAGACTCAGGCTCTTCCAGGTCGCACGAGTCTGCGATTTCCTTGCTGCCTGGACCCGAGATATGGTTGTATGTTCCTATGCCCTCTGTAAGAGGATAAGCGTGATCATCAAGGCGTGCGAAATTCCTGGCGTCACCGTTCCCGTGCATTGCGCTCGGTTCTTTGGCGGCTGAACTTGTGTTCCAGGATCTGTTCGTACTGCTGCTTCCTTTGACTCCGAAGAATTTCAAGGCTTTGCCTGCAACTGGTTGCGTAACGGGGAGGCATATGTTGATGATACTGAGGGCAGGCTCGAGGAAGGTCCATAGGCCTGGTGGTTCGTTACTCCAAGTTAGATCGCTGTTGTTTATTCGATAGAGTGCTACAAGGCGAACTATGGAGACGATGCAAATACTGTGATGAACAATTAGAGAAACCAGTCGTGTTCTAGGCGTCAACGCCCTTGGAATTAGGAGTGGGGTGGTGGGAGGAGAAAAAACGTGGGCCTTACGTGGCGCCTATTCCAAATAGAACCATAATCGAGAGTTTTCGTGTCAAAGTCATCTGGAGATGCCACAATTTCCGCATAGGCAAGATAAAAATCATCAAATCGAGGAGCAGATTCAAAGAACCTGAGCTTAAAAACGCAATGGTTTGGTACCCGCAGGTGCCTTGTGAGGTCCGATCCCAAAAATGCGGAAGTGGACGACAGAGTAGGAAGGCTATCAGGATAACGATAGATGCGAAGATGCCTGTCAAGACCATTAATCCATAACATGCCTGGCAAAACATCTTGGTGGGGAATATCCTTGTGTAGAGGTCCAAGATGGATATCTTAACCGCCGCACATGAGAAAGCCCAAGTGACCTCGATGCAGATGAGCAACTGCAAGCATCTTAGCAACTTCATCAAAACGCGAGGATTGAGCCTGGTGCCTTACCTGAAGCAACAACTGAACTTGTACTGGAGAAGCATTGGCTTGATGCTGACCCTGACCTGCAGCAACGACCACTGCAAGTATTAGGCAAAGCTCCAAACTGAGGACCATGCAACTTACTTGTGATGATTATCCCAAACATACCGTATAACCAGGCCTATCAAGACATTAGCTCTGTTGTTGTAAAGGCTTCCATAAGTAGATTACTAAAGCAAAAATTGCTGCGTAGTCGTTGATAGAGAGTGCGAGTCTCATCATCTTCCTAGCCCATACTCTGGCAACGACTGCAAGCGTAGCAAGGAGGAGAAATATAGTGGTAACAATTATCTGCCCGATGCCGCGGGAGTTTCCTGCAACTGAGATGAGCTCCATTGAAACGGTTGAAATGGACCGTCTCAAAGCAAATCCGAATTCTGGTAGTTGTTGAGAGATGTAGATACGGTGTATGCCATCTATTTGCCGTAATCCTGGTTTAAATCATCAGGCGTTCAGAAGATGATCAAGCATCAACGGGAGTGTCGAGCGAGCGCGATGAGACAAACATATAAGGCTTCTGACATGCGAACTGGGAGCACTGTCTTCCCATAATCGACTTGTTGTAGAGGTGACAGTGTAGTGTGGATGCAGCGCCGCTCACTTGCAGTAGATGTTGATTGAGCATCATCGTTCACAGCAAGTATGAACTGTTTCGTGTAACCGCACGATTGAGCATGGCTTGTATGCGAGGAAGACAGGGTGAATTGGTCCCCAAGCAGGTAAATCAGCGTCAACGGCAGTATTGCCGAATGATCAACCAACCCTTCAGGTTTCAACTTTCATAATACGTATTAATGATCCATGCATGATTTATGTTGTACCACTTATCCTCTTCCGCCATCGCCTTGTTTCAGTTTCTGGAATTCAGGTAAGGCCGATGATGCCGCAGAGAATTCGATGAGACTAGGATCAATAGTTGGCAAAGAAATCAGGGCATACCGTCTATACCCGATTGATAGTATCTGGAGGAAAGAAAAGAGGGGTTTTCAACATAGACAAGCTCTGCCTCACTTGCTCTTTAGCGGCTCCAATTGCGTCCAGGCGTAGAGAGTATGCATGTTTGGAACAGAAGGGTTGTCGATCCTGCGAGACGTTCGTAGGTTTTGCTCATCTGGCTTTTCCGTGTAACCCTAAATTGAGTCTAATTGGACTCCTTTCCTCGGTCGTACAGACGTCTTCTAAAATGCTCTTCATTGACGGAGAGCTTGCGGGACTCATCTTGTAATATTTGCAATATGTACTTTGCTTCGAAGCCACCGGCAGCATGTTCCTGTTTCTGATGCGCCGCGAAGACAAGCTTTCTTATCTTCTACTTCGTGGTCATCGGTTGAGACCACATCTGATAGAGTTTTTGAGAGGCTCAGGAATCAGCGACAGACCCTCTGAACCTTTGCGAACAGATAATGTCCGAATGTCGAGGGCATTTCTTATGTCGGTTGTTGATGTATGAGAGGCTACCCAGAAGGTAGGCGGAAACCCCGCTAGCATGTCTCAAGGCGAAGATTACAGTAGGTACCAATCTTTTTGTTTTCAAACCTGACCAGAATAACAATATATTTTTTGCAACGCTAATCGACAATAGATAAATAACCCAAAGAAACTACATATATCTTTCTTGTTGAATTTTGACAATATCATCGACTAAACACTTTAACTAATACCCTCCGACCTAGATATTCATGTAACGAAAAACTAACCGAAGTATCTTGATTCACAATGGTCGAGGGATACTGTCAGGAGCTTTCAGCCTCGAAAAGATTCAGTCAAAGAAGGCATCGTGATTCCGCCAAAGAATAAGCAAAGCCATTAGTCAGGATACATGCATTTGACTTCGGTGCTTAATGGAGTGGCGGGGGGTTTTCAGTATCTTTCATTTGTTGGTTTACAAGAAGCTTCTTCAACTTCAACAATTAGTGATAGATCAGGAATGTCTTGAATACAATGCAGTGTCGAGAAATAACTTTAGTCATCGCACCAGATAATTTCTGCCTTCACTAGCGTAGCACTTACACACCTTTTATGCTGCTTCAAACGATCTTACTGGCTTTAATATAGCACATATTCTCAAAACCTGACGGTTGTTCCTCTAGGAGAAGACAGAAGTATTTTATTGAGATGTTTTGCTGCATACGTCGCAACAATATTCGACCTGACCTGTGAGTGGAGACTGGCAACATCTCATGCAAAGAAGCGGGTGGTGGGCGTCCGATGTCTCAGCACCAGGGTATAAACTCAAACTCAACGGGCACTATCAGACGCTTTTACTGGAGCCTGACCTAAAGATCATTGCGTGGGAACTGCAATACAGCAGCGTGAGGGCTAACTAGCTGGAAGCACAAATACTGATACTTGAATCCAAAATCACTAAAAGAAAAATTCCCACCTGGCTTATCCCCGGGTTTTCCCAGACCAGGAACAAGTTCTCTTGCTCCGATTCCAAGCTTCCGGCTTGTAGATTGGTTCTTTGAGCGTTCGGACCCCCTTTTGTTCTAGATGGAAGAGCTAGCTGTGCCTCGAGGTTGACAGGAGCTGTAGAACGCATTCTTAATCCACCAACAGAAGTCTGTCAGTGTAAGTAAGCGTTTGGAGATATGGCTGTGAAAGGGCGGCCGAGGGTGTGGGTGACTTATGTTGATGAAATTATGGTTAACATCATACAGTCAAAGTTGACGTGTAGATGACCGAAGCCATTCTTTCTTCTTCGTCCATTCGGCAACAAGAGACGTTCATCGTTAATTTTCTAAGCAGGACGGAGACGAAGATGTGATTATTTTGAGCGAAACGGCTGGTTTGAACTTCCAAAGAGAGTTACCTGGGGAGACTGATTTCACTGAAGGTGAGAGCTTCTAAGCTGTCGAGGGAGAATGAGGAGTTAGAAATGTTCAGTCTCTCCCCACAACAGTCTGAAAATACCCTCTCAAACCCCCACAGTCCACTCTACTAATATCCTTACACATACTCCCTCCTAACCACCTACTCCAACTCCTCCCTCCCAACCCCAACCCTTCACCAAATCTCCCCCACTTTTATCGCAGTGTCAACTTCCCATTCATTCGCATCCGAGACAACGAGCAGGCATGGTTTATAACGAGTAATGAAAGAGATGAGTCTAGCGAAGAGGACCCGTTTCGCGGTAGCGAAGTGGGGGGCGGTCAGACAAGAGCGAAGGCAACGAACGGACAAGCATGTTTTGGGAGAGAGGGCTTTAGAGGAGTGAAAGTATATAAATTCGAAGATCTTGGACTTGGACTGGAATCTTTGCCAAGGAAAACATTCCAAGAGCGGGATGGCTAAGAAGTCACCTAAAGAGAGAAAAACTTCAATGGATTCCAAGAACGAGAATGTGATGTGTGTAAATCAAAGGAGCGGCATACGAAACTCCTCGAATCCATCGTTTCTGAAAAACACCGCCACCAACCCAGCACCGCGAAGCGTATATACACCCATCCCAATGATACAAAATGCGGACGAGCACGACCGGGGGCGGCGATTTACTGCAATTAACGCCACTGAAAACTGTCAACTGTTTTCTCTTTTTCCCGCGATAGCCTGCATCGCC
>JAABUH010000812.1_pt1 | contig 40880 bp, 53 predicted proteins | sample 5559121 | NCBI WGS metagenome assembly JAABUH01 (sample SAMN10711871, study PRJNA513364) | rock metagenome | isolation source: Antarctica rocks | place: Antarctica: Victoria Land, Battleship Promontory nord | collected 2015-12-28
TGATAACCCCCTAGGCAATCCTATCCACCCGAGTCCCAACTCTCACCACAACAGCCGTCCCAGCCCTATACTCCCGTCTCCTCAGCCTCACTACCTCTTCCTCCGCCTCCTCCACCTCCACCACCACCTCCTCATCCTCTTCCACCACACCACACTCCCTCCCTTCCTTGACCTCGTCGACCCAACCAAACCACTTGGACTGGTACATCCATACAGGCGGTACCTTAATCCTCTCAGCACTAACCAAAACCCTCAACCTAGCTTCCCCGAAAGATGACCCGACCCAGACGACACCTAGTTGGGAAATGTATAGAGAACGAGGGAATGCCAGTTCGGCTAGTATTGGTGGGGTGATGGAACGAGGGAGGTTGCTTGGAGGGAGGGAAGGGGTGGTAGGGGTCGCTTTTGGACCTGGGATTACGGTTGAGATGGTGCTTCTTAAACGGATGCCTTGGAAAGGGAGGGAAGTGGACGCGGGGAGGGGAGATGTGGAGGACGGTGGGAAGGGAACGGTGGACGGGGTGAATGGAGTGAAAGGAGTGAGTGGAGGGGTGAGTGTTAATGGGTATGATCAAGAGGAGAAGGTTGAGGCTATCGTCGAGGAGGCCAAGGCGAATCTTGCGGGTGGACATGTGAACGGTGACGACTTACCGAAGAGGGTGGACGGCAAAAGATCGGAGGCGAATGAGGAGGGCGACATGGCGAACATGGAGTTGAACAAACGAGTCGAGGCGGAAGTAGGGAGGTGTACATGTCTCGCTCCAAGTTTACGGTTTCGCGGATCGGGTCTGGATTGCTGGTGTCGGAGTTGATCTCGAATGGAATGGACGACTCATGAATGAATGTAAACCCAAGTACACGCTATGCATTCCCATACATCTTACTTGTTCTCCGCCTTTTCACCCGCACAGGTAATCCACCAACCATACTAGCAGTTAAACCCATCCCCACCGCCCGTTTCCCACTCCAAGCAGGTTCAAACTCATACCTCCTCAACACCTCAGCCAGAGCATAAATCAACTCTATTCTCGCTAAAGGCTGCCCTAGACAACTCCTCGGTCCAGCATTAAACACAGGATGTTCGAAAGCAGTAGGTCTCTTCTCCATCGTCAACCATCGTTCAGGTTTGAATTCCTCTGCGTTCTCACCCCAGAAGTAAGGGAGTCTCGCCATGACCCAAGGTGACCAGAGTACTTGCTCTCCAGCTTGGACGATCACTGTCCCATCGGAGTTTGAAAGGACGACAGGTTGAGAAGAGATGTTTTCGAGGATCTCGATGGGGACTGGGGGTTGAAGTCGGAGGGTTTCGGATATGGCTGCTTCGAGTGTTGGTAGGTGGGTTGAGAGGTCGATATTGGATATGAGTTGAGGGCGAGCGTCAAGGGTATCGATCTCGTGTTGGATCGTGGGGAGGTAAGATGGGTGGGCGAGGAGGAGATAGAGGGTCCAAAGCATCGCTTCGCCCGTTGTATCGCGGCCTGGTGTGGGCGAACATCAACTCGAACTCCTTCCCAGAATCCTCAAGATATCGAGCAACTTGAAGTCGGCAACGTACCAGCTGTGAGAAAGTTCAAACAACTATCCGCCAACTCCCCTTCACCCATCTTCACCCCACTCGCCAACAATTCCCTAACCAACAAACCCCTCCCTTCCTTCTTCTCACCAAACCCCAGCTCTTCCTGTCTTATCTCCTCCAATCCCTCTCGTAGCAACTCCCGACTGAACCGATGGACCGCGCCTAAGTCGTTCCGTAATTTCCTGCCGTAAGGGAGGAAAAACTCGAATATCCGGTAGAATGGGATGGAGAATCGACTCGCGATTTGGGCGGAGCAGTTGTGGAATGGTTTTGAAAAAGAGTTGGAAAGTCTTTTCCAGTCTGCCTATATATAATTGGACACATCTTTCAGCTCCTGCTTCCTGGCGGTAGGTGACGAGAGGGGAAAAGGGCTGTGTGAGACTGACATCAAAAGCGATCTCTCCGAAGACAGCTAAAGAATAATCCATCACTATCGACTCGAAATCGATAACCATGGACACGGACTCGTCTCCGTCGGCAGCGGCTTCGAGAGGATCAAGGAGGACGGAGATGTTCCGACGCAGCGTGACATCTGCGAAATGTCGAAGAGTGGGAGGAGTGACGAACGTATGTCCGGCCGATCGTTGGGCTCGCCAAGAATCGCCAGTTGCGATGAGGATGCTAGAAACTTCAGCTTAGTACGGTTGCTTCGAGGCGAAGCATAGGAACTCTCACCCTTCGCCTGGCTGGTATCAGCTGAAGAAGATTTATTGGCCTTGACAAGGTGGACTAACCGAAGAGATCCCTTGCTCTTGCTTCGAAGAATCGTCCCTTTCCGAATGAAGAATGCTTCGTACTGAGAACATGCTTCAGACCACTATAAACCAGACTCAGTGTCAATCATGTCATCTCAATTATTACCGAGTCGTTCGTAATGTGTGGGTTCGCTCCACTCACGCTGGATCATTCACGAACCAACCTTTCCCCACCATGGGTAACTCCAACCTCCAGCTCTTCCCTTGGAAATGCCTCGAAGCAGCGAGTAGCCATTCGAGAACATCATGTTGAGATTTTCCAGCGAAGGCGTGGATCTGACCGAGTACGGGGAAGGGGGTGTAGGGCCCACTACGAGGTCAAGGTTTAAGTGAATAGGTGGTGGGAAATGAGGATGTCAAAAGGTTACCTACTGAGTAATGAAGGTGAAAGCGATGAGGCTGAGAATAGTGATAGCTAGAGCAAGTGCGATCGTACTCCACCTCACTTCTGTCAGGTGAGTTGGCGGATCAACGACTATGGACATGCTAACATGCTTAGCAAGAGTGTATGTCAACACCCCCTTCACATTATTTGGTTATCGAGAAGAATACACACGATTTAGGTTCCGCCGTTCCCTAACCCGATGATGACGTTTCCATTTTCCCCCGTTTGTAGAAAGTTTCTCTCTTCGTTCACACAACTTCGGATCATCTTCTTCGACTTCCTCCTCCTTCTTCCACCCAGGACGGGCTTCCGTCGACAAGGTTCTGTTTTAAAATGAGCCTCTTCGGCTACACCATACCTTACGCTCGACCCCGCTTGATCGAATTCCACGAACAACCATGGTTCCCCTCTTTCCTACGACAACCCATCCAGAACATGCTCACGGCGGTATGGATCACTCGTTTCCCCATTTTTCAGAAGCTGGCTCCATATGAAGCGGTTTCGGATGTATTGGAGAAGGTTGTGGATGAACTCGAGTGGGAAGATCGGTTACCGTTACTGGATGGTGAAGGGTTTGGTAGTGGGAGTGGGAAGTGGAGAGGGAGGATGAGGATAGTGGATTGTTGTAGTGGAGCTGGAGGACCTATGCCTACGATCGAAAAACGACTCAAGTGGGTCGACTCTACACCACCTCAATATCTGGTTTGGCACAAGCTGATACGGTGGGGCCGTAGTGACCATCGTAAACTCAGATCCCTCCCACCCATCCCAATCCTCCTATCCGACCTCCATCCTCACCTCTCAGCTTGGTCAACCCTCACCTCAGCTTCACCATCTCAATCCCTCTCCTATCTCCCTTATCCGGTGGACGCGACCCACGCACCAGAAGCGATGAAACAAGACCGACATTTCAGGACTTTCTGTCTCGCTTTCCATCATTTCGATGAAGCCGGTGCGAGAGGGGTTATCGAGGATGCTATGAGAACGGCGGATGGGATTGGGTTTGTTTCCGACTTCACGGGACGGCTTGGAGGAATTGAGCTGATGCTGATGGAAAGAGCAGGATATTCGAATTGCAGGAGTTTAATCTGAGTAGTTTGATCACTGTCACGTTGCTTGGGCCGTATTGTCTACTCCTTACCCCGTTCCTCCGTCCTTCTTTCAGTGAGCCTGACCTTACCATCTCAGTTTATGTCATCATAGCTGATCTCTTCCTGCCTCTCCCTCTCTCCTCCCCTACGCTCCTTCCCTTTTCCCCCTTCTCCTCGATGTCTCTTCCTCTTCCTCATCCTGCCCCTTCCACCTCGCCACACTCCGCTCACCTCAGCCACCCTCGTCTTCACCTACATCATCCCCATCGTCCCTTTCATCCTAGTCCTGGACGGATACGTCTCAGCCTACCGTACCCGCTCCTTCCCCCATCTCATGCATCTAGCCAACCAAGCGGCTATGAGCGTCGCTCTCGAGCGTGGGAAAGAGAGGAATGGTGAAGATGATGGGGAGGTCGAGTGGAAGTGGGAGTATGGGAGGAGGTATCATACGTTTCCCGGAGGGTTTATGTCGTATATCGTTGGGAAGAGGGAGAGGGTTGGAAGTGAGGAGAGCGTCGAGGGAAACTGAGGGATAAAATCATCTGGATATAGCATTAGTTCAGTATCATAGAGGGGAATGGCAGTAACATCTTTCGGAATGAGGATAAAGTAGAACTCGCAGGGGTGGAACCTGGCAATCATCGTTCGTTTGTCAAGTAATCGCGTGAGGAAAGTACGGCCTGTCGTGTCTTTTGGGTGGTATATTCGCGTTATAGTGCGGTGATCGCCAGAGCCAGAACTACCACAAGATGCGTGAGGAGATGCACCATCGGTCCTCCAAGTTCCTTCCCTCCTACCCCCCTCTTCAACCTTACCAGAGCTCGTAAAATAGGTCCAACGTGATACACCATCATCCCCAATGCCAACATCCGTCGTGTAGATCCTCCAGGTAAGATTGCGGTAAAAGCAAAGACGAGGGAGATGATCGCCGTCGAAAGGAGAAGTAAAGCGTAGGAGAAGACGATGGGCCGGGTTTGATGTATCGAGTTGTGGGTCAAGCGGGTTTCGAAAGGGATATGGATGGCGATGTTGAGGAAATTGATGGAGGCTGGGAGGGAGACGAGACTGTGTAAGAGGAAAGCGAGCTGGACCATCCTGCTTCCGCTTGTCTTTCGGCTTGTTTTCTCGGGCTTTCGTCTGTCCAGAAACAAAAAGGATCTTGAGAAGGAAGGGAAAAAGGAAGAGTGGTTAAGTTTGGACTTCGGCCCACCATAGTATTCAGACTGCCGTCATGGTCAATCCTCATGGAACGAAAAAGAAAGCTGAGGACTCTTTGACTTGAGATGGGAGACGGGAACTATGTTAACTTATAAGTAAAGGATTTCTCTGCCTATCAGTGAACGTGTCTATACATTCCGACAGAGATGGACGGGAATTGAGACACAGTACAAGAACGCCGTCTGACCGTTTTTTTTTCTGACCCTACTTCGTATCATACAGTACTCGAGTATGTGAATTCCAAATGACCGAATACTTACGCCATGCGTTCCCTTTCATCTCCAGGATTGGTTAACCCTCTCGTGTTTCAAAAACCAATCACAAACGAGATGTTGGGTCGAGCAGTAGTCGCCTTGGCTATCCTTGGGAGTATCGCAGCTCAAATCGGAGAAGAGATCGTCCATCCCGGATCGTCGACCTTGTTTATGCGACATACCAAGGGGTATACACCGAGACTTCGGGAGTGCAGTACGTCCTCGGGGTGAAGTATGCAGACGATACCTCTAGTCGGTCTGAATATCTCTCCTCCCCTCCTCTCATCATCTTCCTTCAATCGACCCCCAATCAACAATCACCGATCACCGATCAAGCTGATATCCGAGACATTGTCCTGAACAGGCATCAACCGCTTCCGAGCACCTCAACCACCCATCCCAGTATCATCCCTCCAGAACGCCTCAACATTCGCTCCCGAATGTCCATCCACCAATGTCCCTCAAGAAAAGATCGACTCGCCGAACTGGTGGATTATCAAGATCCGACGTCGTATTCTGAAGATCGCCTCTACGTCGATGTCTTTTCATCCCCCTGAGACGGTTCTCGGGGAGAGTAAGAAGAGGGTTTTCGTTCAATTACATCCGGGAGGGTGGGTCTTTTCTCCCCCTTCAGTTGACGACCCTGGAAGTGAAGACTGAAGGGGAAGATAGGTATACGAGCGAAGGGATCTTACCTGTGACTTTGGGTCAGTGTCACATCCACGAACGGAACCGCAGCGATCCATTTTCAACTGATTTTGGTGATCGCTTGGTTGGTAAATGAATAGCCGACTACGTCCTGTCCCACTCAATCGATAATTCATCAATCTCTTTGTCGACGTCGCGTACAGGTTGTGGACGTTTCGGTTTCCTAGCTGAGAAGGAGATCCATGATGGTGGTAACATGCATGTTGACCTCTGTGAGTTTCGGAAGCGGTTCTGACTTGTTTCTTCCTGATGTCTTTCGATGAGGTCGGTCAATCGCACTGTCCTTCTCCACCAGCGATGCTGACGAGATTGGCTCGCTCTAGTCCGGCGGGGATCCCCAACAAAGATTGCAATCCATCTATTATGCAGATACGTTCGATACGCTGCAGAACGCTACAGAGCAAACGTGAGTTTTTGTCCGAATATGAAGATACCGCGAGGAAGAGCTGAGGAATTGCGGAGTTTCCGTGATGCGATCTTCTTTTGTCCGAGTTTGAGGATGGCGAATGCATTTGGATCGAAAGCTCACTGGGAAACTCTCTCATTTGCCCTTTGTAAGCCACACTGATGTAGGTGTAGAGTGTTTTCTCGGTACCTGACCAGCCGTACCATTCCGCAACGTGAGTCTAAGCTTCCAAGTGAGCAGGGAGCATAAGCTGACACTCGCTATCTTCAGCTTCTACGCAGCGATAGGTATGTGATCGTGAATGGAGAGGGGAATTTCGATGACGCTTTGACGTTCAGATTTATCAGTGAACCTGGAGGACGTCGGTGTGACCGATTAGCTAAACGCTTTAGCATAATTTGCGGAAAGTAGTGTGTGTCTTTTTCTCGTATGCATCCTGATCGGCTTACCCCCTTGCCAAAACCCACAGATTCGTTCCCAAACATACCCGAATGGCAGCCCTTCAACCGGTCTGATCCATCATACTACCAATTCAATGTCACAGAGGATGGAACGGCGACAGCAAATAGTGTCTTGTCCCTAGACCCTGGAGTGAAGGAGTCTGCGAGTGAGTACGTGGGTGAGCTTGGCAGGATCAAGCTGAAGCTGGCGATATAGTTTCTGAGCTTCGATCGCTGCGATCACTCCGCAGTGAGGGATCATCGCCAAGAAATCTTGAAAGCATCCCATGATGAGGGACAATGGAACGAAACGGAACAAGATGATCATGACATAGTCGGGATCAAATTTTCATGCAAGACATCTGCTCTTATCGAGCGTCACTCCCAGCTCATTTAGTTATCCCCCCCCCCCCGGCGGCGGCCTACCGCCTACCCCCCCAGCGTCTGATGCAACTCCTTACCCATCTCGGCCATCTTCTTCCTCTCCTCATTCCAAACGCTCCTCTTCGCCGCCGCCTCGACCATCCTACCCACAACCCCATCCAACTTCCCTTCATACTCTTTAAAAAGCTCGTCCTCAGGTTTCGTCCTCCTCATCCCTGCAATATAATCTCCGAAGGGAAGGACGATACTGATCTCCCTCGCACTGACCACTTTCGCTTTGATCGCCTGAAGAAGAACCTCCATCTGTTGAGAACATCCATCCCCACCTTGTCCACCGAAATTAATCACCGCGATCGGAAGTCCTTCCCATTCCGGGTAAAGATGATCGATCGTGTTTTTGACTTCTCCGGGGATACATTTGTTATACTCTGGAGTGACAATCACCAAACCGTCCAACCTCTGAACGATCTCGCTCCATTGTGATTCACGTGGATCGATATAGGGCCAAGTGATCGTACCGTCAAGGTTGGTTTTATGTCCAGGGATGTAAGGTAAGGCGAGAGGTGCGATTGGTGATGTGATGGGCCCGAGTGGTAAAGGAGGTGTACCACCTTTGAGGTCGATGATGATTGGCGGGGAGATGGAGATACCTTGGGTGAGGAGGGAGAATCGGGATTGGACCCAGGAAGTGACTCCATCGGCGTTGTTGTTCATTCGGGTGGAACCGTTCAAGATCGCGATCCGGGGTGGGTGAGAGGGGATAGACGTCATGGTGAAGGTACGTTACGTATATAATCGGGCTTAGTCGTGGTGGTCTCGGCTGAAAATGGTGTGTTGTCTTTGAAAGTTTGAGCAGATATTCCAAAAGATGGCCACTGGTGCTTGAACTAGAAGGGGAATCTGGAATGACGTTCTCTCGTTTCCCAAGGAGAGTGCATGCCCCTTCCTATACCTCTTTCACGAATGGTAGTTCGGATATTATCCTGGACGCAGAAATCTGACGATTGCCGAAAGACCGAGCGTTTCGGATCCGGTTTCAGATTCTTTTCGCTGTTTCCGTGCGTTGTCACGTGGAGATGGGATCTCGGAAGTTAATCAGCGTTTTAGATGAGATCTGTATTGGCGTACTTTCGGTCCCGGGATGACTTTTTCGGTGGGGACCAACTTGATAGTACACGTATGTTGCATGCGGGCTACTACGGTGATGCCGCTGGAGCTGAGGTGGGTATACGGTGATACTGCATTCAGACGTGACAGCTTCAACTAGAAAAGTGCGAGGGAACTCACACTTTGTGGGCGACATCTCGTTCAAGAGTTCCAGATTCGCAAAAACCGCCAGTATCGAGTAAAACACAGCCTCGGCTTACTCTCGGTTGGATGCCTATTTCTTGTTCAGCTGCTGGAGACTCTTGGCCTTTGACGAACACCAGTACATAATAATGTCGGTACCCTAAGTAGAGACGTGCATTACGTGACTCAAAGGGTAGCTCTCCAATCTTCGCCTTGCGGATGTCCGTCCGACAGACCCAAACGATCACTTCACCTCGAGATGGGACGACAAGCAAAGACCGAGACCATCGTCACGTTCGCGCTGATGGGAGCGATACCTTACAAAGGATAGAGTGAACCGCCTGATGGTCTGGATGTTCCCGCTATGTGAAGAGGGAGAGGAGCGGGAGGATCGGACAAGGGCGGTTTGTCTGATGAAGTGAAGGGTCGATTTCCGCATGGGGAAGAAGCTCCGTTGGACGACTGTGCCAGGGTGAGTGAACAACCAATTTTGAAACACCATCAACAGCTGGAAAGGTCGTCTAGGGTCCGAACTCCTGTCGTCTTGAAACTTGACTTGATATACGACGTCTACTTCTCCATCTATGGCGAAAAGGCGAGTGTCAAGCGAGACATGGACCTGGATCGCTCAGGAGCTTGCGGCGGACGGAGGCGATCGTCCTCCGAGCGTAAGCATGAACATGCTTGTTCACGACATTTTTAAATGACATGATTTGGGACAGTGCAGTATCTTGCCTCAAGTCATGGATCTGCCCACTTGTGCGTCCAGCTCGCCGACCGACCATGATCTTTCACTTCCGGCCCGCTGTTCGGCTAACGGTATGGCTGCAGATGACAAAGTCAACGCACCACCAGGCTCCTCCAAATACGAGTACGACTACGTCTCAGACACCCCTTGTCCAGCATGTCACCGTCTCTCTTCCTCCATCCTCCATGCCACTTGCCCTCCCTCCAACCTTAAGACCTCACGTACGACGAGACGAGGAGTCAGACGTGAATGTGATGTATGTAGCGGGAGGAGACCAGCACCTTGCGGAGGGACGAGTACGGATCGATGGATCTGCGCTTGTACGATGTGGGAGAAAGCAAACGGGAAGGTTGCGGATGACGAGATGGTGGAGCTGAGGGAGGTGGAGATCGGGCAGGTGGAGATGGATGAGATGTTGGCTGTGAAGCTTGATGGGGAGGCGGGGAAGTAGGGGAATGTCAAGGTCGAAGCCCCCTAACGGACCAGACTGATACAGTCTCCACTCCCACAACGGCGTTCAGCCGGTCATCACGTTCATCGTCAAGCAATAGAAGTGGGCCATCTCAAGCACGATACTCGTCGACGGGAGACCCATGTGCCTCAAACAGTAGGCATGCAGCCAGGCGATTTCAACTCGAGCGGTATTGGTGCAGCCCAGTGCGAGCTTCCGCGCGTCGAGGGGAAAAAGTGGACTGCGAATAGCGACCTGACCCACGCTTATGTCACCAAAGCTCAAATATTGTAGGCCCTCATCATGCATCGTTTTCTCACAGCTCCTTTGCTCATACTTCTGCTGACAACTGCGTTCAAACCTTTCCCAAATCATCCGACCGTATGATGTCTGTCGTACGACCGTATGCATCCTTGTACGGCTCAGATATCCTCCGGCAAATTCGGAGCAGGGAAATCCTTGTCCATGTGACCCTATCACACGAAATCATCCTCGTCAGCTCAGGACTCGACTTCTCTACCGCATCCGGAAAGACCACCCACATAATGCCTGAAATGGATCTTCCTCCCAACCTCTTCAATCTCCTCCATATCCTCCTTCATCAGATCAGGCAACTGTTCAATCCCAGCCATACTCATGATCCTCCCTTCATTCGCACTGGTCGTCACTGCCGAGACACCCTTCTGAATGGTCCAGAGAAGAAGGACCGCAGCTTCGTCGCATGGTTTCCCTGTCTCTTTACGGAGTCGAGAGGCGATCTTGGTGAGAATTGGTTTAAGTGGACCTCCGCCTGAAGGGTGACGGAGGATCGGGGTTAAGGGTCCGTAGGATTGGGTGACGATTCCGTACTTTGAGTGGGCTTGGCTGACGGGATCAAGGTGGACGAGGAGGTAAGGGTGGTATTCGATCTCTAAGCAAGCCCCATTATACCGTAACCAGTTCATGTCATATCCCCCCCCCCTCGGCCCTCCAAAAAACCCCTGGGAAAGGCAGAATGAACAAGGGAAATGAAACGGGAACGGGAATGGAGAGGGCTTGTTTGGGATGGAGGAACGAGGTTGGAACCGTCATTGATGGTGTGATGAGGGAGGACTGACGATTGATGACCGGCTTGATCTTTGCGACCCTCATGACTTCCTCCAAATCCTGTGGTCTGAAATTACTGACCCCCAACGAACATCCTTTCAAAGTCCCATCCTCGACCAACTGTTCGAGGTAACCCCAGAACTGAGGGATGGTACCTTTCTCAACATCGAAGGGTGAATGGATAAGGATGAGATTCGGGATGAAACCTAGTTTGGAGATTGAGGTTTGGACGTTTGATCGGATGGCGGAGAGATCGGTCTTGACGGTGCCTAGGGGAGCGAATCAGCATCACTTACTCAAACATAGGGAGCAAATTTACCGAAAACCCTGCTGACTGGTCGATACCAAGCCATTTAGCCAAGATGGGAGAACCCTGGTGCTAGAGGGAACGAGGGCATACTCTTGGTAGTAACGTAGACGTCGGATCGCTTCAAACCCGCTGCTTTGATAGCCTCACCCGCCTCAGTCTCGGTATGATAAGACTAAAAACGCCACCATCAGTTACCTACACGGGAAACAAGGCGAAAGGCGAAGAAGTGTGAATGAGTAGGACTTTACCTGAGCCGTATCGATATGCAATATCCCTGCTTTGAGAGCGAAAGCGCCAAGGTCGATCGCTTTCTGTCCAGATTTCTCGATACCACCCGTACCGTTACCCCATGCGAGGGCGGGGATGGTAGTCCCGTCTGATAACTTGAGAGTCCTGACCATTTTTATTTTTGGAGCGAGTTAGATGTGCGGAAAAGAACTGTGTTTTGCTGAATTAATTTGGCTCAGCAGAGTGCCGAGAAGAGAGGGTGAGATCCGAGAAGAGAGGGTGAGATCCGAGCGGGTTCATATGGGGCGGTCGAAAGCGAGACTGGACAACGACGAGATCCGGACGTCAACGGGCCGACACATCTTCCGTGATATTGGGGAGGGCTCCCCACGTGGACTCGCATGCGCTACTGTGGTACGCATGGTTCATGCGATGCCACTCAGCGGTCTGCTTTCCGCTTGGCCTTGGGACCCTACAGAATGAAATAGATGAGACCATGATCAAACGACGGGTACGCGGTATCCCCCTCTTGATCTCCTCCCAGATCCCCTAACTAAAAAGCCCCGAAGCTCGAAACTAGATCGCGGACTTGACCTTGAGATCCGGCTCGACGAGCGAAATCGCCGAGACAGCCGGTTCAAAGTCATCAAACACATCACCATGATGACTGAACGTGAAACTAGGCTGAGGTGCGAACTGCGTCAACTGATGTCCACCACCTTCCAAATCAAGATCAGGTTCCGAATCCATCGTCACCCCCGAATTAGCCCTCGTCAATCCCAGAGCAGTCCTCCGTTTAGGTGTACTCGGGATCCCATGTGTATCGGACGATTGACTGGTGGTGGTGTTGGTGTTTCGAGATCGATTCGAACCCAAACTGGATAAGTTGAATTTGTCCTCCTTTGACCAGGTGTGTCGGGAATTGACAGAGGCGAGACAGCCGACCATGAATACTTTTGGGTGGACGATGATTATCCAGGGGACTATTGGGGATGCTGGGTGGCTGGCGAGGACGATCATGGCGGCGCAGGCGAATGCTGTAGCGGGGAGTTGGGATTCGATCGAAGTCCTAGGATGGATCAGCATGAGTCTTTCGGTACGGGAAAGAGGTTTCGTGAGGAGAAAGGGTGATCGTAAAGAGAAAGGGGTCATCGTGAACGAAAAGGGTTCGCTCTCACATAATGAGCCGATCAATCACCCGATTCGTCGGATGATCATCTCCCTTCCCCGACTGTCGATTCTTCATCAACCCGTATAGTATACTCGTGGTGAGCGTCACATGGGTACAAGTGCAAACCGCCGGCCAGGAGAGTAAGAACCCCCTGATTGCAGGTGTCACGTCGAGTACCGTATGATTCCGAGTGGAAGCTACGGCCCCGATGGCGCATGACATGGTGCCGAGGATGAGGATGGCGTTGGTGATGATGATGAATGGGTGTCGGTTGTTGATCTTGATTGATTTCTCAGCAAAGAAGAGTTGGACGGGGATGACGGTGAACATGTCGAAACCGGGGTACCAGCCGAGGTCTAAGGTTGACGGTCAACATCGATGGAAAGAGTGAAGCGACACGGGTCGATGTAGAGGTTCGGGAGGGGAGATCGTCGAGGGAGAAGGGAGCGTCGAAGGGAGAGAGAATCGTCGAGAGAGAAGGGGAAGAGATCGGCGTACCATTGTAAGAAGCGAACCGCGCGAACTTGCCGTAATTCTCGACGAAGGTGTCGGTATAGTTGACCCATGTGAAGAGGGTTTGAGCCAACGCTGCGACGGTCCCGAAGCCCTATTCTTCCGTTAGGCCATTTAAGAGAGGTTAGATCGTCAATAAGATGGGAGATATCAGAGGGGGAAAGGGAATTTGAGGATGGGAAGATCAACTCACGACGATCACCTGAACATGTCGGACATCGTATCTGATATCAGGCAGCCAATGGGTAATCTGGCATAAAATGACCCCTGCGAATAACGCGTCGAACAATACTCTGCAATGGCGTCACTCAGGTCAGCTTGAGTACAGCTGACGCGGCAGTCCTCGCTTGAAGACCTGGTGTGAATACGAGAAAGGATTGTGAACCGCCCCTCTGAACAGATCACGTCTTGGAGCGTAGGGGGAAACAGAATGAGGTCAAGTGGGGAGCATTTACTCACGCCATGAACTGCGACCCTAGACCAATCCCCATCTGATCCGCATAGTAATTCTTCGCCGCAGCTTCAATGGCGTCCGACATGGTGTTACAACGAGATGATGAATTCGGCTGTAGAAACCGCGGATGTACTCGCTGAAAGAGTTTTCTTGATGAATATCGAAACTAGGCTGGTCGGGACTACAATCCAATCAGTCGACGCGTTATTAAACGTTTCAGACATACTAACCCCACCTCGCCCACGAAACTTAGTACATGACCGGCCCGTCCCTTTTTCTTTCCCTTCTTGACCACCCTGTGCCTAGGGAGCCCTCTCGAGGAGACAATGTGAGCGAATCGAATAACCCCAGAACTACTGGAGTTTCCATGACCAAGCCAACAATCTGGACCTCGCTCCCCTCGCTCCCACCGGAGACTCGATATGCCTAGCTCGGCACGGAGAGAAACCTCTCGAAAGGCTCGAAGCCCCGTGCCTCCCGTTTCCGCCCGGTGTGGATGTGGGACGAATGTGATGGTTCCTCTAGGTACGGGGATGAATTAGAAACTTAAACTGGTTAATACCCATGTTTAAAAGGGTTTCGACACACCTGTATGTGGCGTGCCAAAGGGGAGGACTACTTAGGGAAATGTTTTGATTTTGCACCAAAGCTTACACAATCGACTCAGTCCGATTTGCGAAGATGGTTTTGGAGCAGTTCCCCATTGCCAAATGATGGGCGATCTCAAGGTCGAATCCTGAAAACGCCTTCGTCAGCTTTGATTGCCGGGTGGGAGCACTGTCTGGAAAACTCACCACTGTTTCCCCTAGGAATCAAGAATACTCGGCCAAGAGCATCGCAATCTGGAAGATTCGGTAATGTCCTGGCTGGGCTTGTGACGAAGCGGAAGGGGAAAGGAGCCATGGCTCGCATTCCATATGGTAAGGGATGATGAAAGAATGAGTAGTTTATCGCCTCTTTGTTGGCCATTGTCTTCAGTCCTTGCTTATGAGGTACTCGAGCGTCAAAGCGTAACAACGGGAAATTGTTCAGCGTCATCGGCCTCGCATCATCGGAAGGCTTTTCGCCCTCGATCACACGCGGTGGGCTTAAGGTCTCTTTCTTAGGTTATCAGCATTTACTGTGTGACCGAACAACGGCCTGACGTGAAGCGCAGTTCACCTGGACTTTGCGACGATTAGTAGGATTCGGTGTCAATAGTGTTGTTTGATTTCCCTTGTCGTGAGGATTTCATCACCACCATCATTCTGTGCAGCCGTCCATTGTGCTGCTCGTTTGAAGTTCACGAAGGGTCATTGTAAGTGGAGAGACGGCTTTGACGGTTGCTGATCGCCGAGTCAACCGTACAGATGCTACCGACCTACTCAAAGAGCTCGACAACAGAGTAATACCCGAGCTGGTTACAGGTATAACGAGAGCAAGGTAAGTCGCTATAGACCGCTGGGTAATTATTCGGTATGACTGGGAACTCAGCTCGTTCTTCATGCAATGACGCGACATATCACCTCACTCCTCCCAAATGTAGTGAATATTGACGACCACCCCGGCTTCGTCAATACCTCATTCCGAAAGAACTCCAGCCAGCCCCAAATTCCTTTTAGGTAGATTTGGGCGGTCTCTTGAAGTCGGCGGAAGGAACATGAGTATGGCGATAATGACGGTCGATAAATAGAGCGATGTGAGACGACATGATACCACTCTAATCATCCTGATGGGAATGATGGTTCCACCACGACTGCAAATTTACACCGATTCATGCCGACTGGCTTACTTCTGCCAATGGGCTCAATGTTAAGGCAAACTTAAGGAGGGGTTGTATCTCTGAGGTCGAGAGGGTGATCCCGGGACTTTGGCGAGAGCCTGGTGGATCGATGTAACGTATATCTGTACGAGTACTGGAGTTATTCGGTGCTACTGTGTGTCTGGACTGATCGCGTGATGCAGCTCCTCTGCGCGTAACAGAAACCAGACTTTTCCATAGACAACAGAATTCGCAATTAATAGGGTATGAGACGGTACATGATCTTTATTAGGTCGTGTCTGGAAAAGCTATTTCGACATGGTGATCGCGAGGAGTCAATCTATCCCTCTAGTATTTCGTGCATCGAGGGGGAGAGCTACTCGTTTCCGTCCGTGCCGGTAACGTTGCAGCACTGTAGGCCCTACAAGCCACTGGAAATGCGAGTACGACTTATACAGCTCTACTGGTAGACTCACCACAACCGCAATCATCCGCAGAAATCTACAACACTCGTCAGCCTGATTCCGATTCCATGCTCACTGCTTTCTTACCCAAGCACGAGCATTACCCAGAATCCTCGAGTAGTCTGTAGGCAATACTGGTAAAACACCGCTTCGCCCAATCGCCTCTCATGCCAAGTCACCTCCCCTCGAATAGCCCATAGCCACCATGCCGACTGATCAGCTTGGCGCCCTAGAGAATCCGCTTTGAACACATACGACATGATCAAACGCCAAGACAAGATTCGCGATGAGAACTAAGAAGACACTGGAGATCGCAACCGAGAGAGTTGGCTTCAGAGCAGCGCCGATGAGACCAATGGAGATGACGAAAAAGAGAGGAGGTCCGACTCGGTTGACGGTCAGTGCGCCGGTGACGAGGTAGGCACAAAGACGGCGAAGATGGCTAGGAAAGATGCGAATTGCCCGGGGATGATGCTTTCTTCTCTTGAGACCATTATGGAGGAATGATGAGAGGTCCAATGTCCCGCTGTGTACTTCATGATACGTAACCGGGCTGCCAGAATTGAGAAGGCCAAAGGCGGTGCGACGGACGCTGCACGGTATCTTCGTCACTCGTAAGGAGCCCGCCCGGGCTGTGCGACTGAGGACAGGCCGTTCAGCATGGCCCCTGAGAGACGATCAATGAGTAAACGAGGGCGACCTTGAATATCTTGATGCTTTGCCGGGCACGTTATGAACCACTCGTTCGCGTTGACGGCGTACAAAGCGGCGAATCCCTTGTCTTCGACGTTGGTGTGATCCAGTGCGTTCTTCTCGGCCGAGTCGAGGTTTTCACAATATTGATAATCGTTTTTGACAGGTTTGATGTCCATTTTGGCAGAGGTACGATGATGATGGGGGCGACGAAGAAGATTGAAATGGATACTTTGGCTCGTTCGCGTCTTCACATCATGATCGGCTTGCCCCGGTTCTGTGCGCGGGACTTCCAGATCCACCTGGGTGTGGAGTAGGCGCAAGGACAGTGTGGCCACACCAAGGTGTTCAGATACCAGAAAACTGAGGGTGGGGAGTAATTCGCCGACAGGGGTCATTCTCATTCTTAAACCCCGCCTTGAAAGAAAGCCCTTTGAGCCATGAGCCGTGTGATTCTAAATTGCCGACATGCTTTAATTACCGGCCGGCTTCTGATGCCTCGGCACATTAATAAATTGATCTGTCGCGCTTCACCGAACGGCAAAGCAGTACTTAGAGTCGAACCTTCTCCCCGTCGCCCTTTTCCTGAGCGCCGTAGCCAGCAAAAATGACGGCTCGGGAATAAAATCTGTATCTGTAAAAAATTGAAGCTACAAGATTCCGGTAAAATCAACTTCCAACAGCATGTCACTTCCAGAGAAACAACCCGGGGTCGTCCAGGTCGTATGGACCAAAGGACAGCTGAATCGAGTTGAGAAGGATGAGGGCGCAGGCTTTCGGGGTGTATTCTACGAGGGGACCATAAGCGAGGAGCCAGGATCCTTCGTCTCGTTGTGCAGGTGGTCATCGGTTGATGTGAGCTGCCTACACCCGTGTACTGACGATGACTTGATCTATCGTAGGCTGCCAAAAAGTCCCAGAGCGGCGCTCCGTCATCCCGCTCTGACCATTCTTCACCCATCATTGCGCATTACCAAATGTACGATCCCACCCCGCTCGATCCTAAACCGGAATGTGTCGAGACAGTCACCTTCAAGATCAGGCCCGACGTCTCTTTCACCACTTTTTATACGGAGTGGTCGCCCGCATTAAAGCACGTCTCGGCATTCAAAGGATGCCCTTACGTTGCACTCGGTCAAGGTATCGAGGACCAGAGGGCGGTTCTTCAGATACAGCCCTGGCAGACGCTGGACGATCACATGGTCGGGTTCAAGGAGGCTCCCAATGTCGGTGACGTAATGGCGAAGCTTTCCCCTGTAGTCGAGAAATACGTGGAAGGAGGGTGGAAGGGTATGAAGGGTCTCCACGTCATGTTAACGAATTAGTGAGGCAGTCTTGGAGGGTTGGTCGTGGTCAAATCGAGGTGAAGAGATGAGGGGCGGAATGCAGACGTCGGTACGATCATCTTCATGCAAAAAGCCCTATGTTTGCGGTGTCCTCTACTCAGACATCCCTATTGCTAGCACTCGTATCCCGCGCACCGGCTGGTCATCAATGCCTCGTCATGAGATTTCAATGGGAAAGTGATGACCCTATACATTCGACTTCAGCTGGGAAGTTACTGAAACTAACTATGCTTCGCTGTCCCACGGTCGGGCAATCCCTTTGAGGAGTCTCGATCTCCATGTCCGCGTGAAGGCTAGCACTTCCCTATCGAGCTTGAGAGTCCGGTCTGCCCACAACTTCACATAAAGATTGATCCCATCAGCTCATGTAGCTCCAGCGAAGATCAGGGAGCATACCTGTAGAGCAGGGTGATGAGTAGGTCGGGGATCGTTCAGACCAGCTGCCAATCGGTGCGCCACTTGTCACTGCCGAGACTTGAAACAGCTTCCCTGTAGGTAAAGCTCGACCGTGAAGTGTAAGTTACATCGCATCCAATTGAATCGTGCCGCAGTGGCGTGAATCGGTTTTTTTTGTTCCAGTAGAGTAGAGTAGAGGGGCCGGGGAGACATCGTCCACTCAAAAGCCGTCGTTAACGCGTCTTGATAATCAGCAGATCCTTAACCCTATGATTTTCCCCCTCCATCTCGATGTCCAACTCGGAATCGTCCTCTCCCTCTCTCTTTCCCTCTCTCACCCCCATCGTACCCATCTCACCTTTCCGACGTAATTTTGCTATGTCAAAATCGATGACCCGGATCGAGCCGTCAATCGGATGCCGAAGCCAATGTCGCGATTCCACATCGCCATGAACGACACCGGCTTGGTGCAGAGCCTTGTAAACCGCGAAGATAGTACTCCTACAAGACGGGCAGCAGAAAAAAGAGAGAAACAAAAGAAAAGAAAAGATTGGTCAGCTATGCTGTCGCAAACGAGCGACTACGATTCAAAAGGGTACGTCCAGGGAAAAGGCATTGGAAATCCGGAAGGGTTCGTGTCGGTGAACTCACTTGTCCGCCTCGACCAGCTCGTTCAACCCCACTTCCTCTCCACAGTCCTCAAGAACCATGATCCATGTTTCCCTACCAAACCCTACTGCTCCCCCTCTCCAACGGCTTTTTGTAGGCAACAGACTGCCCCAGAGTCCATAATACCTCGGAACCACCTTGCCGATCAGTTCCAAAGGGAGGTTCTGATACACCCTGTCTTCTGTCAGGATGGCCGCGCGGGCTTGAGCCTCCGAATACACGTCGCCACAGGTTTGAGATTTGATGAGGATCGGGTCACAAATCTTGGCGACTACCGGTATGGGTCTGAGTTCAGGCCCCGATCGGGGCGGCGGTTCAAGAACGGCGCGGAACACAGTCCAAAGCCGGCCGCGGTTCAATAAGGAGATCAGGCGAAGCTGGTGACCGGTGGTTTAAAAACGTGTCCCCTACTGAGGCGTTCCTCCATCTCATCGAGCATACGGTCTTGACGACTGAATCTGATCGATCGGTACCACCAAGCGCGTACTTTCTCCGGACGAACCGCCGGCCCAGAGGACAGGTCCACACCGTCGGGGAGGATGAAGTCGGAGATGTAGGCCGCGAGGCTGTCGACGGGGTACGGCCTCGATGGCAAAGGAGGAAGTGATGGAGCGGCGAGCGCGGTGGAGGATGACGACGTGAACATGGGCCACACGGCGCGGTCGCAGCGGCCAGGTGACTCACGGTCATGATCGAAAAGGGGAAAGAAGGGACTAAGTTTGAGGGAGGAAAGTCGACGAGAGAGAAAGGGGGGCGGAACCAAAGAGAGAAAGGGGGGGGTCATTTGATGGATTGATGGAAGCCATTTTTTGCCCTGGGTTTGTGAAGAACCTTCCGACATGCTTGTAGCCGTCAAGGAAGCTGGCGGGATACAGATCCATCATGATCTGCCCCTGACTTCGCATGCCAATACCGATACCTCCTTCTCGTTGGATCTCAACCCTCGTCAACCTTTTCGATCTCCGGATGCTCGCAAAGCAATCGCTCCGAGGCGTAGGTCACTTGAGAGCGAGATCGCCCCATCTTCAATCATGAGACTGGCCTCGACAGTGAAGGGCGTGAAACGACGGCATACGCGAGGGAAGTCCCAGACGGTTTGGACCGCCGAGACGAGCTCAATGATGCCCTCACCCACAAGCTGTCCGAGTGAGCTCTTCCATCGGCTTGCCCTCAGCTTCCAGGGCCGCGGTTGGTGCTGGTGTTAAGTGAGCCGCATCGCGTGCAGTCAGCATAGACACGGATTAGGAGTATGTTGATGCATTGTGAAGGTTGTGGGAAATTTGGGGAGAGCTGACGATCTCTCTGTCCGGGGAGTCTTTACCTGTGGGGTGAAAAGAGAGAATGGGTTCAGCCTTGATCATCTACATTTCCTCACCTCGGACTAATCCTAAAGATAGCTATCGGAAGACTGATTGTCTCCTTCCCTTTGGGTAGCTTGCTCGCTCCCTTTTCTCCCGCCAAGGCCAAGTAGCTCACTTATGCGCCGCGCAAATGATAAGTTACTGTTTTTGTGGCGTCCTGTTCAAGGACTACCATTTGAATCAAACACGCAAGGGCATCCTTGTCAGTCAAGCAGTCCATTTTCGAACAGTTTAGGGCACAGATCTAGGGACTGTGAACTGTATGTCTGCATCGCATGAACGGCTTTTATCGCTGAAAAGTTTGCATTCGAAAAATCATGTCTGTTACCAGTACTCGAGTACTCGAGGAGTACGAGGAGTACTCGAGTACGGAGCAACCCCTAGTGCCGAGTTTTGTTGTCATAAGTTTGGGTGTGTGGACTAAAGTCTGTGTGTGTGGAGCTTTACACCTGGAGCACGACATACTATGGCCGGGAGCGCGGAAAATTTGCGTGCTCTAGCGAGTCATCTGCCGCATGTAAGCCACAAGCTGATCCCATAGCGAGACCGACGGTCAAGTGAGTAATAAGCTGAAATCTGCGCAGCGGCGAAATGATTACATTTTCGAAATTGCGGTGATCCCGTGGATTGCTGAAATTACGTGAAGGTCGTTGACCAGTTCCCCACGACTCGCCGCAATGAACGACGATCCTGTTGTACTCGTCGTAATGATAGACAGGTCTGCAATGGTATCTCAAAGACACAGACTGTGAGGTGCTGACCTTGGATAGCGCTGAGGTCCTGGCATCCTGGTGGCACTGGAACTCGCATCACATTAAATGGCATGCGGAGAGGCTGAAAACGCGCTCAGGTTCAAGTCGATCTGCGCGACGTGTACGAGCGAATTAGAAGCAAAGGTCACACCCCTCGTTGAGCCGGCGACGATAATCCGCCGTGAAGGGAGTGGAGGACGAGGTAGGTAAGGGAGAATACTGCGTAGTGATCCTGCCAGGTGAGGACACGGCTCAGTATTGAAACTCGATGTGGACCAGGTCAGACAGGTGCTGATGAGGCTGTGTACGCCGGGCGGTGTGAAATTCGGGTTGGATAGATGGAAAACGAGCTGCCCAAACGTCGTCGCTGCAGTAATGGCCGAAGGCGCCCATCTGCTCGGGGACTGGCACTACGTGAAGATGTTTATTGGTACATAAGAGGGGAACTAGACGTGAAAGAACACCTGGGCAGAACGAGGTAAGACCGCAAGGATGGGACAATCTCAGCACAACACGAGAATCTGCCGGTCCGAGCGGCTGGACATATCGATCAGCACGCATGTCGTCAAGATAAGGCAGACACACCTGCTCGCACAGGTCGGTGAGGGTGAGACGGCATGCTTGACCCGGATGCAGCGTGTACATTCACTCTCCTTCGATAGACCGAGATCTGAGTCGGGACAGCTGGGTAGTCTTAGTGACTCCTCATGGTCAGATTGAAATAACCGACCGCTTTGAACATCCCGTCACATCTCTCCATGCCGCCTCGAAACCCTCGTCCCCTCCTTAAAACCACGTCGTTGCCCTCGTGTCCCCTTCGTCGACCCCTCTCCGCCGATCCCGCCCACCATCAAGCTCCATCGCATCACATCTGCTTTTCAGCACGTCGAGGAAACCGGCTATACGATCCCGTTGCACACCGGCATAATACAGATCAACGGGTACTCGGTTCTAATCCCTGTAAGCACTACTGCTCACATGACAGAGATCGAGGTACGTATAGAGCAGGAGACGATGATACCGCCAAGACGTCAATACCATGATAAAACATCGAAGCTACTGTATCGTCAATCCATGGCGTCTGTTCAAGCCTAAAAGGCTCACCAGAGGATATGATACTCCACATGTTCCTTGCGACTACTCGTATTAGCTCTCCTTCACATGGCTCCCTCACTTACCGATGAATGGAATCGCCTCATTCCTTCACAGTCACCGCTTCACTTCCCGGCCACCCTCATCATCCCATCTCCCACTCGCAAACACCGCCCTCCACCCCTTTTTCGAGGCGACCTCCATTTCTTGCCCTCGTCGTCTCTTTCGAAGTACCTTTTCTGATCCTCTCTCCATCTCGGCGAAGAGCTGTTGGTAGAGATCTTCTTGCTTCCAGGCCGCCACACGTACATGCTCGACCTCGTCATCGGTATCACCACGATGGCAGCTAGTTTCGGCGCTCGTAGCCCGATGACCGACAACCTAGGGACGCTCGGTGTATACATCTCGACCACTCTGGTAAGTACTGATCAGTATCGTTTATCATATCCGTCAATCGCTGATCGGCCGGGAACCTATAGTTGGCGCTATTGTCCCGCTGTACCTTCCTAGCGAACAACTATATCCTTCTCCCTCGACTGGCGACTTGGCTCGGCGCGGGCAAGACTGATTCGGCTGAGATCGGCCAATGGATGCGTGCCCGTCCCAATCGTGGGGCGCAGCATCGCTGATCACAATCGTCGTTTGCTTGCAGATCGCTCTGGTCGGCTTGATCGAACAATGTATCTCTTTCCGAGCGTTCACCATCATGGCCATTGTGTTTGCGAGACGCGTGTGAGTGCATTGACTGATCAGTCCACCGGTGACAGAGTCTCGCACAGCCGATCCATCAGTCCCAAGAAATGGTCTCGATCCCTCGCCGGTGACGAGTCCTGCGTTAGCCGACCGATGACGATTTACTTGAGTGAATCTGAGGATTGGCGCGTCCTCAACTGGGCGATGCTCTTGAAGTCGCATCCGGCATCATGGTCGGCCTCCTCGTTGACGAGTCGAGACAAGGTTTCTTGAAGTCCACCCTCATCCCTTACTTCAGTACCGCCGGCGGTGATGCGGGATGTGGGGAACAATGGCTTCTGCCTGGATCTACGCCTCTCTTGGTAAAAGTTACTCCTCTCTGACACGACTGATGTAATCAATAGTTCCGGGCTCATGTCGATCCGGGCAGCACGTATCATCAATTCTCGGTACCTGTACCTCCGCTTCATCATTTGCATCCGAATGTTCTCCCATCCTTTACGCATTGGTACGGAAGGGCATGATTGATTAGGCTTTCCTTCAATACGTCTGATTGAAATACTTGACGTATCCGATCTATCGCTTGAAATCAGCTCGTCCGCTTGGAACGTCCGGTGTCGTGTGACTCACCTCCCAGTATGCCTGCTTGAACGCCTCACCCTCGTTCAACACGTAATCCTCACAAGTGTCATATCCCGTCTGAGCCGCGCAACTTCCTCCTGTCTGTCCATCAAGCGTACCTTGCCACGTCGTGAGATTCCCTGCCCATTGCCCACACAAGGTCGTGTCAAAGACGCTGAAATGGTCTTGGAAGTATTCTGCGGGGGAGCAAGACGGGGAAGTGTAATTCGCGATTGGCGTCGGCCAGGTGGTCGGATCCGGCTTGTCGCATTCGATGTCGGAGGGGATAGCGTGACGGGGGAAGAAGTAGACTTGGATGGTTTGTTTGGTCCATAGCACTTCAAAGGTATTAGCCGTGTCAACGAGTCGCATAATGAGAACGAGAATAGGGATTGGCGTACGCGCGTAAACTCCTCCTTTCTGCTTGTTGAACGGGTCTCCAAAACTCCCATCCGAGGTCTCATCCAATACTCCGCAGCCGGAGTCTCCACCCGCGAGCGCATAACAGTCATAAGGGTCGAAGCTGGGAGTAGGTGTACTGGGTACCAAGTCGAGGACGCCTTGTTGAGTCTGATCAATGTAGGGAGTGAGCGTACAGCCGTCTCCCGAGTGAATCGAGATTTTGTTCTGCCTAGAGCGATGGATACCCTCGAGAATGTCAATCTCGCCGTGGTAGGGCCAGTCCAGGTTGAACGACCACCAGGCGGGCCAGGTGCCGCACCCGGTAGGCAGATGATACGAGTCCATAAGGATGAGACCGTTGGAGAATCTGTTTGAGAAAGGGGGGTGAGCCAGTGGATCTGAAAAGAAGCAGGACCTTAAGAGCCTCACATGCGTTCCCCATGAAGCCGGATCGCCTTCCTTCCTCCTTGTGATGTCACGTTCTTGGTCGTTTCCACCCGCATGATTGCATGTCCCGAAGAGGTGATGTCGATCAGGTTGTCTTGCCACGCCGTATCCTCGTCGAGGAAGACGACGGTACCTTGAGTCGGGTCGGTATCATTGTAGAAGGTCCAGTGGGAGAAGAAATCTTGTCCGGACTGCGCGAAAGAAGACAGGAAGTCAGTGGTCGCGATTTGAAGAGGGGAGCGTGGGTGCCCAAGGGACGAACTCACCCAATCATCGACCAGAGTCCACGGGGAGGGCGAGTGTTTCCATCGCTTCTCCGATGACTTGAGGGGACCGGCGAGCGCTCCAAGAGCGCTGAAGAGAGTCGAAGCGAGGGTGAAAGATGATGCCTTCATGTTGTGCTCGGAAATCGCTCGACAGGGATGAGTATCGTTGTGGGGCAAGGAGCATAGTTTTTATATTCATTCTAAGAATGCTCACTTCCCGGACCTTTCAACGCTAGTCCGGAGAACTCGTCCTGAAGGACGTCTCCAGTCCGCAGAGATGCGGCGCATCCGGCTGAGGAATCGGCACGGCGTATGAGGAGCTTCACGGCCTGAAAGCCTTGTCCGGAGCCGAAGTGGGGGAGGGAGTCAGTTGGTTGCAACTGGGAGAAGCCGAGAAAAAGATGTGTTGGTCATGTGAGCAGGGAGGGCGGGAACACCTTACGCCGACGCGATGACGCCGAAGCGTAGCAAAGTCATCACCACTGTAAGCCTTCTCTTTCGTCATTCCCTTCCCCTCTCTGCAATAGCTTCTGAATAAGCGAGTCAATCGTCTCATAAAGTTGCTCACCTGGACTAGCGTTCGATGGCGGATCTTTTGCGCTCCTCGATAAACCGTTTGCTCCACTCAACTCTGGCCGCGATCAGATCAGTCCCTCGTCTCTCTTTCAGCTTGATTGCCATTCACGTCGCGGTTTCTACGGATCACTTCTCTATCCAGAAAGCGCGCGTCGCTTGACACTTGGCGGCGGTATTCAAAGCGGAAGCGGCGCGAAGAGGATGAGGCTGATGGACGAGGATATTCTCACGCTTGAAGTCCTGCAATGGCGAGGGATCCACCTTCTACACGACGAGCAATCTTCCGCCTCCCAGAAGGTGTGCCTCTTACTTGCTCTCAAGGGTATCTTTAGGGAGCCACACCATGTCGCGATGCTCAATAACGAGCACATTACCCCCTGGTTCTTGGCCATCAATCCTCGCGGACTCCTACCCGTCTCCTCCAAGGCGGCGCCGTCCATATAGAGAGCAAATGACATCCTCACATACCTCGAGAAAGTCGGCCCCGATCCGCCTTTGATCCCCAAAAGGAGCCGAAGTGGAAGTTGCGACTCTTTGAAGCACGGGAACGACTTACACGTTGACCTGCGGAACCTCAGCCTTCGTTTCGTATTCGCTTCCCCCAAACCGCCTAAATCCGACGAAACGTTACGAGTACAGATTTACACATCCGCCGGCTCGCATAGAAGATACAGGTTCGCAGGAACAGATCGAGTAATGGAAGCGATATACGGCCAATGGCGGCATCCCCGACGACGAAGTTGTGAAGGCATCCGCGGGACGATTCAGATCGGCTTTCGACGAGTTTGAGCAGCGACTTGGGCGAATATCCTTATCTACTCGGAGTCAACGGGACGACAACGGGACCGTCGTAGATGTCGCGTGGTTCGTCTACGTCACCCGTCTTCTACTGGTCGGATACCCTATCTCCCGCCTACGCCTACGGTTGGCTTCATGGTTCGTGAGACGATCGAAGCGCCAGCCGCTCGATGGAGAACAAGAGGTATCGAAGCGGATGCAGGAACGACTCGAAGCACGTTGGATGCAGCAAACACCTCCAGAGAATCGACGACATCGTCCACTTATCATCGCGAGGTTTGAATTTCAAAATTTGTTGCATCCCTTAATCACCCTACGATTTCCTTCCCGGGGTTTGATACCCAATTTTTTGGTCTAGTAAAAGTTGACCTCAACCCTCAGACCGTCGACCGAAGATCTGACGCATCGTCCATCTCTGACCACAGCCTTGAGATACTTATACGTCAGCCCTGATAACTAAGCCCACGAGGATCGGAGGAATCCACTGTGGATCAACAGGACCGAGACTTCCGACCGACTCACCATCATTTCAACCGTATCACAGATCGCTCTCATCTCCCGCACCGTGCACTGTGCAGAGTCCAACTTGTCGTACTACGATAGCACGCGCCGCCAGACGAACAGATCTTGATGTGATCCGCTTCGGCGGATATGAGCTTGCGTGCTGTTTTCATACAAGCGTCGACTGCGAAGCGTATATCCGTGAGAATTGTTCTCTTGACCCGTCATTTAGACATACCGCCATCGATCACGAGTGATAGAGCATTGTATGTTGGAGACGAAATACTGCCATTGAACTTCGGCACAGCATCGCGAAGCGGGGTGGTGTTTTGGGTTTCGAAAAGTCCTCAAAACCGTGTAGTTGAGCTATTATTCATGGCAAGGGTACATAATGAACACTCGTCATAGTATGCAGCTGGTATATGGTGTCTGACCCGGGCGGTTTGCACAAAAGCGCTGAGCGGCAGGTCACCATCCCTCCTATACATGGATTGTGTATTAGAGTACCTGCCAGGGTGCGATTCAAGTAATAGTTCCTCTGACCGGCTTCTTAGACCATAGGGGATGCTCTGAGATGGTGAGGAGGGGAGAACAGGGCACGGATATTGATATGAAACAGGCACTGACAGACACCGGACCATCTCAGGCAACGCTCCTTTCCCATTCATGAGTCGTAAAGAGGAGAGAGAAAGGCGGTGAGATTTCAAGGACCCGTGGGAAAGCCAAGAGTAATAAATCAGCAAGCTGGCGGTGTTGGCATGCTTTACTCTGCCTCCATTCACAAGTTGTACATAGGAAAGAGAAGGGGGAGTGAGCCAACAAGGGGATGTTGACAATCGGCATCCGCATTTCAATTTACGATTCAAAGGCGCTCCTCTTCCCTATGCACAAGTTGTATATGAGAGGTAGAGGTCTCCGTCATCAAATCGACGACCAGACCTCACGAGAGAAAGGTCCTATCTCCCCCATGTCAAGATTGGTTCTTCAGAGGAATTGGTTTTGTCGATCAACCTGTAGAAACCTTACACATGTAAGTCACCTTCCCCTCCATTCACGAGTTGTATACTTGCTGCGCTGATAACCAGGCGTATTTGGCTTATGTAGGGAGGGGTCACAAAGCGACCGGTCGATCCCCCCCTCTTCACGAGTTGTTATATGTCACGCCACTGATCCTATATAACCAAGATAGTTCATATTGAATACTCAGAGTCCGTCACCGACCTCAATCACTCACATCACCTGCTGGCATCATATATCATCCTGCCGATCCTCCTCTCCGTTGTAGCGGAGTGATTGCCAGTTCCTCGTTCGTTTCAGGCCTTCGTAATGCAATCTTCTCTTTCAGCCGGAATTGAGATATCTTCATCGACCGGTCACTGAGAAGACCAACCCTTTGCAGATTATTTACAGTGTTCTCATACATACCATCAGGCCATTGTAACTTATTGATCAATGGGAGATGAGCTGTCGGAAAGAAGAAGATGTTTGTTTCCGCTCCGAGCAGCGCGAAATCGATTCACGATTCCAGTGAATGGGAAATGAGTGACGCAAATTTGATTCCGGTTAGGACAGGCCGAAGATAGGCCTGGAGAACAAGGTATAACAGAGATGAGTTTGAGAGACGGAGAGAACCAGTGATTTGAGATTGAAAGTCATTGAAAGTCAACGATAGTCATTCACAGTTACCTAGCTTTGCCGTATTTGATCTAGCCCTTGCACTGTTTAACCTACGCTACTCGACCGACACTTAACTTGGCTACACCCTCGTGTGTCCTCGAGTTATTCCGTCACCCATTGTCGATTGCAGGTCTCCTTTGCCGAAGTTAGCCTGCGCTCGTCAAAACAAGGAGCTGAGTGTTCGGACATACACTGATCCTATATAACCAAGATAGTTCAAGTCAACCAAGATCCGAGCTATTGAGCCTTTTTCCTCACCGTTTAGGCACTGTTTCTGCGTAGTATCCTATTGGTTATGGATACGAATAGCCGAAAATCAGTAGGCGCGCGTGGATTTCGGATTAACGAAGCCCGCTCCTCCCATTGTACCATTTACCCCCTTCCGTTTGTTTTATATTTTACTCAATTCACAGCCCTTGATCAGGCCAACTGTTCCCCTTTTACTAACAATGCCGTCATCCTCATCCCCTTCATCCCGTGTACAACTCCCACCCTTACCCAGCCGTCCTTACTCACCCGACACGCTCGCAGCTTACATTCAAGCATTCACTCTCCCCGACCCCATCGATCGCACGAGCGGGGACCCATCGACGATGACGTCGGTGGAGAGTTGGAAATGTCGGGCATGGGGATATCGATCGATCCGTTTCTCGCTGGACGAAGAGATGTTGCTTGCAATGGCCGAGAGGTTGAGGTGGCTCCTACTCGAACGGGGGTTGGACGCTCAGACGAGGTTCGGGGATGAGCCTCCCGCGATGACGATCCGTTCCGAGCATGACGTGGGCGAGTACCTGAACGAGATCAAGAGGAGGTCGGCTGTGGTGTGTCGGCGATATCAGGATGAGGGGAGGGTCGAGAGGTACGGATACCCTGTTTGGCGTGCTCAGCTTTCGGGCTCGAGTCGACCTGATTGGAGGTTGTATATCGAGCGAGAGGATGGTGAGAGTGAGAAGAGGCCGAGGATGATGGAGATCAAGAAGATGGTCTATCTGAGGAGTGTACTCAAGTTGTTGGTCAGGATGGCGCGAAGGAAACGAAGAGACGAAAGTGGTGGGGGCAGCGGTAGCGGCGATAATGCTGGCGGTGAGATTGAGGGATTCGAATTGCTGATTGGTGAAGACGGGACGACGAGGTTGGGCGAGGGGTTCGAAGATGTCTCTGGGGATGATCGGGAGAGGATCAGGAAGCTGTTGACGCAGGTGAGCAAAGCACCTCGCCCCACCAATCCCCAGCCCCTTGACTGACAGCTGCAAGGTGGTAAACGAAATGATCACCAATGAAGCTTCCACCAACCTGGTGACCGACTCGTCACGATACCTACTATTCCGACGGACGATCGACGACGAACTCCGCAACGAAGTGTTCCGAGCGCATTTTCGGCTGTCCTTACCCTTGGGTAACCGTGGGCTGTTGAACATCGACAGCCCCGAGACAGACCTCGAACCGGTCGTCGTCGACGGCGTCGACGCTTCGCTCTGTCAGAAACCTTTCGGCCTGTGGTTGGCTATCTCGTTTGACGATCCGGATCGTGGGGCGGACGATGATACCCCGGTCAAGCAGAAGGAGAGACCGGCTTTGGGGAAGAGGAAGAGGCCGTCTGGGTCAAGACAGCCTTCAACATTGTCGGGAGCGGAGACGCGCTCGGGTGTTGGAGCTGCAGGTGGTGGCGGCAGGCCCGGTGGGACTAGGGTTGGTGGTAGTGGTGGTGGTAGAGTCGTCTCAGGATCGGGAGGGCGGGGAAGGGCACCAGGTCGAAGGCGGGGGCGAGGGCGAGGGCGAGGGACTGATCAGCTAGTTATTGAGCGACACATTCGTCATCATGAGGTGAGTGACATTCTGATGTTCGGTCTTCTTTGAGTCGCATTTCGCTGAAAAGATCAATCCCAACTGATACAATGGTGTTTCTTTAGAAGGTGGTGATCGACTCGAAGTCTGATAACGGCACCGACACGTCGGTAGGCCCGTTGCTCATCGCTCCCGTGCCCGTCCTCTCGGCAAACAAGGTGCGGCGCCTTCCTTCCTCGCTTAGGCCCAAAAGAAGACAGGGAAAAACAAAATTCATCCAACTCTTCTCTCGTTATCGACTGAGGCTTTAGGTTGAAGCTTGCCTTATTCTCGTTGCCGGCTGACGCTTGTGTTCCTTTTCTCTATCGTTGGGTGCAGGTTGGACCTCTCTCCCTCGAAATCTCATTCCCTACCCTACCCCACGACGTTGCGCCTCACACGCTCGCACTCCCGCTATCGTCGGGGACCGTTTTCGGACCGTTTTCGACCCACAAGGACAATCTGGGGGTGCCGCAGATCCTCGATTCGAGTGATCAGGCGTGGTTCTATCGATCGGTCGAGGATGAGCCTGACCCTTTGATCGGCCTTGATCATATGGCGTCTGCTCGACTCGATTTCGATCCCGAGTCGTATGGGCTCGACATTGACTCGAGTTACAATCGAGGCGACGTGGGCTTCGCCTCGTCTGGACTCGACTTGGATCCAGCGTGGTATAGCAGACTCGCTCCCGTTGAGATATCGTCTTTGTTCGGCCCGAAGGCGACATCACACACTGTTAACGTCGACGTCTGTGCAACACCACTCGTCAAGCGACCGACCACAACGAAGACCAAGATCAAGGCGATCGGCAAGCTCCAATTGATCTCTCACCTGAGCTCTGGTCGATTATGGGACACCTTCCGCGCCATCGTACACTCACCGCACCCATATTCAACCAGCGAAACTCCCAGCACTGATACCAATTCCGAATCCGACCCCGACCTCGACCAGCGCTTCACAAGTACATCAGTGATAGTGAAAACCACCTGTCCCTTGATATTCCCCTCAGAGTCATTCTCCCACCCTCACACTTCCCATCCGACCAAGCAGCCCGCCGCCGAATCCAGACACGAACACGAACATTACACCTCGATGCAAGCACGCCGCGCGATCCTACAAGAAGACCGCATTTACCGATCACTCGCGGCGTCTTCTCCCTCCTTGGGAGGGAAAGGGATACCGCGTTATCACGGTCTCTGGGCCGGGGTCCTGCCGTTGCCAAGTACCCGTCGATGGAATAGGAAGGGTTTAACTGCTAGTCGCGAGGTCTGGGTGATGGTCTTGGAGAATTGTGGTGATGGGGTGGAGCTGGATGAATTGAGCTGGGTTGATAAGTGAGTCGAGTGGGTTTTTTTTCATTGGTCACCTCGTGAAACCCTTTTTCCGTCCGTCGCACTGCCTCCTCCTAACCTCTTGCGCAAACCCTCCGCCCCTCTTTCCCCCGCCCCCCCCTCCCCCTCTCGACGCGCTCCCATGGCGTGTCTGATTCACCATACTATCGTGACGATCCATCCACGTTACCACTTTCGTTTCCTCCGAGTGATTTGACGCTAACGTGGATTCGTTTCCCTTCCCACACTCCGCAGGACCAGTATCATCTCGCTCTACGACACACTTCACCAAGCTGGGGTACTCCACATGGACGTCGAAGCGAGACATTGGTTAAGGCATCCACAGGACGGGACCATCAGGATCATCGATTTCGACACGTCTCGTTTGATGGGTGGTGAGAGTGGAGTGATCTCGTACCGTATGGAAGGTGCTCAGGCCGGAGGGATACCGACTCCTTTGGAAGGTGGTGAGGGTGGAGTCAAGTCGACATCCAGGTCTCGTCCGCAGAAGTCTCGTTTGCAAGGTGGTAGCGGTGAGAGGAGGATTCGTATAGAAAGTGGTGATGATGAGAGTGGCTGGGACCTGCTCGTTGCGGGGGAGATGGAGAGGGTGAGAGATCTTTTGAGGTTGTAGGTCTGGGTGTTCTTGCGCAATGGAGGGCGATCGGGAATGGGATGGGATAGGATAGGATGGGATGGATGGGGTGTGATGCGGGCTTTCTTGCATGAAGTTTCACTTCCGACAATGAGGATGGGCGATGACGATGGATGCACCTCTTCTTCACGACTGACGATCACCCACTCTCTCTCCCCCATTGGCGGATCATCACCCTCTTGACGCGCAGATCTTTACTTATCACCTCCTGATGTCATCTTGGTACTGATCACTCCTTGATGTCACTTTGCGTATGGATCCCCTCTTCCAGCTCATCTCCGCGCTGAACCGCTTCCTGATACTCATCTCAGTATGTAACACCTCTTTGGACGACGGAGCGGCCTCGAAACCTCGGCAAGATATCTAACCGTTCATGAACTCGCTCATCTCCTCTCCCTCGTTCTCCATTGTGACTATACGCTGGTGACGCGCTCCGATCGGGGGAATGGAAGTCAGTGACACACGAGTCGGTACGTGATATAATCAAGGAGGCGACCAAGCCCAGGCCTTCAGTAGACTCAAGGCTGAGTGAGCTTTCCGGGTGTTACGAATCGGCCCCAACGCTCGATCTCGCGAGGCGATCTTTAAGGATAGAGGTTCAACAGCTCCTCCTTTCACCACCACCACCACCACCACCACCACCACCAACACCACCCACCATCATCTCCCCGATCGCTCCAGCCGTCATCGATGCTGGGGGATAAGAAGCGCAACCCGCTGCTCCTTTGGCGGTATCAGGTTTCGGTATTCGCTTCGGGTCCCGGAGAAGAGTGTTGATACCCGAAGTTAGCGCGCTTTTGGGGTCTCCCTCCGATCACTCCTACTCTTCCGACGTAGACGTTCGACTGGGTTTAATCTGGGCTCAACTCAATTCTACCTCTTCTTCAACTCACCTTGACTTCACCCCGTCTGCGGCTCAACTCTCTCATATGACCCGTTCCAACTTCCAACGATCAATCACGTCTCAACAACCGATCACGTCTCAGAACAGCCGATCACGTCCCATCCCTTGACCCTGGATCCCGCCATCGAATCTGCAACTTTTCTCTCCGATAATCTCGTCGCCCTCGCAAGCCCGAAAAACTGTACCCGACCCTTCGCAGAAGATTCCTGCGGATCAGCCAATCAGCACCTGTCAGGCTGGACTAATGGTCAATTTGAGATCCAACCCGTTAGCGATGCCAACACAAGGCCACCATCCCCGTTGTTTCACCTCGATCAAGGCCATCATCCGGTCATTCATGGTAACGTCAACCAAAACGTAAGCCCAGGTGACCGTCGTCGACACTTCACGAGCACCACCAAACTCGCATCGACCTCGCACGAGCACCGACAAAACCCTCGACGCCCTCAATGAGCACAACGCAAACCAGCATCGATACCACTCTGAATCCCACTCCCAAGACTTATATCCAAGCCTAGTCAGTTCTCAGTCCTCGATTCTCCGATTCTCAGCTCTCAGTTCTCAGTTCTGAATCTCATCTTCGATCAGTACGGTGGTGAGGACGACATGATGTTGGGACGATACAGGGGTGATGTGGAGTGGAAACCGGATACGAAGAGAACGGTTGATATAGTTGAATCAAATTATAACATCGCGCGAGACCCAACCAAAAACTGGGCGGCGCGGGGGAAAAGCCGAGAATCCGTTGATTGCTCGTTGACATAACTTACTCCTTCACCGATTCGACCTCATATCAATCCACCCCAAGCTGCATCCCTAGAACCCAGAACGGCTTCACGCCATCGCACTCTCAATCTCAGACGGGACCTTGAACACACGCAATCAGCATGGCGGACGCCTTCACGATCCTCATGACCAAATTACGTTCCTTCCGGATGGGTCACCTCGACACCGCGCCCAGATTCCGGCGGTTTGGAATGTAGTCAAGGCGGCGGAGCTGAGGGCTGCGATGATTCATTGGGACTTGTTCTTCATTTGTAAGCCTGTGCCGACGGGGACGGGATCGCTACCGCCGTTGGGGATCAAGCCGAGGTTGAGGAGGGATGCACCGGCGGTAACGAATGAGAGGGATCGACCGAGGGACGATGATCGGTTGGTAGATTGTCTCAGGTTCTTCAAGCAGATTCGTCTTCGGCACAACCCGTCTTCTCATCACCTTCTCGCTCGCCACTTTACCTCCTCGATCATGCTGACCTCCATCCCTCCCCCCAGATCTTCCTCCAACTCCACACCAAATCAACGGCATATAATATCCTCGCCTCATGGGACGTCTTCACTCTCTTCCACCGCATCCGTCCAACCCTCATCAAATCACCTCCCCAATCCTCGGAGACACCATCGACCTCGCGGTGGCAATCAGACTCCAGCGGCAGATCATGGTATCCTACAACACTGACATCAACCAGTTATGGAGTCCGCTCGCTTTGCTTTTAGGGTTGTTATTGTTGGTGGCGAATACCAAGGTAGGATGGACGATGCCGCCTGCACATGCACCGCCCAAGGCGGTCTCGATCCCGAGGGGAAGGGGGAGGGGGGAAAGGGCGGTAAACCGTCGGGTTGGTAGGGGTAGTACTGGTGCAGGGACAGGGAGGCTGGATAGACTGGAAGAGGATGATCCAATGTTGGAGGATGGTGGGTATGGGTCGATGGATCAGGCCCGGAGTACAACCGATATCGAGGAGGGTGAAGTGTCGGAACCCGAAGACGCTGAGCAGGTGCACGATGATGGGGAAGAGTATGAAGAGGAGAGGATGACTATAGGTCGGATGAACGGACGGGAGAGGGTGATGGGAACGATACGGGCGATTCATCCGTTGAATCGACTGATCCTCTCAGTCCAAGATCTTTCACAGGCCAGGTGAGCGAATGGCCCACCCTTCTCCCCGTCCCTTCTGTTCCCGGTTGTATAGTATATTTATGTCTTGACTCTCGGGGATAGGACACCCACCTCGATCTCAGCTTCCATCCACGAGCTTTCGAAGATTTCGCGAGGCTTGGTAATCCATCACTACTCTCGTTCCTCCTGTCGACACCGACATAAACACCGACACGGATCATGATTCGGTCAAACCCGACCCGTCGGATGCGGTGCCATCACTTGATCAGCCTGTAGAACCAAATGCCGACGAGAAAGCTGACGACACTGCCAACGGCCAACCAGGAACCAGCGCCAACGCCAACCGACGCCACCCCAAGACAATAACCCAAACAGTCATCATCAAACTCGTCGACTTCGACACCTTCCCCCGACCACTTACGACCACCGCCACCCTCTCAGCGTCCCAAGACCCCAACTCAAAGACAGACTACACCATCCCCGAAGTCAATTCCGCCGTACTGAACGAGCTATCCATCTTGACCGGCGTTCTGGAGCCTTTACAAGGTACAGTCGTCCCGAGGGTCTATCGATCTTGGGTGACGGTCGGAAGGCAGAGTGAGACTGGGAGGAAAATGGATGGTGCGGTGGTGGTTGTTATGGATGATTGTGGGGAGAGGTGCATTGGGGATGAACGGGTGGATGAGGGGTTGAGGTGGGTTGTGGTTTCTCTCACTTGCTTTACGGTTCGGTCCGGCTCAGTCTGAACTTCGGGAGACCCCCGAGATACCTCCCGAATCGTTGGGATGGGATCCCTCGTTTCTCCCATCTAGACGAATCACTCACGAGAACAACAAGGAGCTGACGCCACGCAAAATCCGTAGACTTCAAATCGAGCATCTTTACGCAATGATCCATCAACTCGGCGTCGTCCATCGCGACGTGTCACCTCGACACGTCTTGAGGGATCCTATGACGGGAAAGGTTCGATTAATCAACTTTGACTGTGCGATCCGTTTCGCCGTCCATCCCCTCGCTCTGGGTCTGGCTCGGTTTCGGTCGAGAATGGGCGATGATGATGGTGGGGAAGAGACGGAGAACGCAGAAGGACAAGTGCGGAGGGGTTGGATCGAAAGGGAGGATAGGGAAGTTAGGGGGATGCTGAATGATCCTCTGGGTTGGGAGTAGCTGTGGGATCGAGGGATCGAGCCGGCGACGTTAGACGGTAGACGCAGTAAGGTATCCTGGGCGGGTTTGTATCTGCTACAGTACTCGTACCAATGCAGACGACAGGTCATGAGGGATTTGCACATCATGGGTCTTTCATCAAACGTTCTCTTCGAACCATCCTCCTTCTGGTCCTCGATGACTTCCCGTCCTCCTGTCATGGACGTGCTCGTCCTTGTCCTCGTCCTTATCTCGTCGTCATGTTTGCCATAATCGCAGTGTGCCCGTCTCCTTGACATGACGGTGATTGTCATCATTGGCCTCGCCTCGTCGTCATCGTCACATTCACATTGCCCCAAGCTGTGAGCCTCGCCTACCGTGTCGTCCTGCTCGCCCTCATCCTCTTCAGCATCATGATCGTCCACCACCACCCACCCTTCCCTCCTCGGCATGCATCCTTGACCAGATCTCAATCTCCCGTAGACACCCTCCCCCTCTTGGTCCTGCGCACCATCCCCCTCTCGCTCCTTGACATGATCCATAATCCACCGACGCATAAACGCTGACAACCTGCTTCAAGGCCCACCACACCCAGCTTCGACAGTTGTCCTCCCCATTGCAAGGCGCAGCAACATCTCCGCAGGCTTCGATGATGATCGGCAGGGAATGGTCCGAGGGAGAGGATGATGTGGAGCTCATAGAAAGGGACGATCTCGTCGTTCACAAGCTCGAAGAAGTCGTCTTTCGGCAAGTGATCGCAGTCTTCATCCACTCTCGACGCCTTCTGCGCCGCCCTGACACCAGTCTCGTTCTTGAAATACAGCACGTGGTGGACTATGTGACCGCGTGGAAGATCACGTCCGCCCCCTTGCAGGCTGTGCGGTCCCGCGCTCGAAAGCTGCGGCAGGGAGCCCAGGAGCAGGAGAGAAACGCACGGAGGATCAAAGTGGACAGAACTGGGATGTGGGAGCTGCTACAAGTGAGGGCTAGGCGTCATAACGCCAACAATGCCCGACGTCTCGACTGAAGCCAATACGTTGCCAAGAACACCGTCGACGTTACCGGTGAACCGACGAGACATGACGGTATAGGCTTTGAATCATAGGGGTCGACGCTCGGAGGCGAGGGAGACAGAAGAGCTTCACATATGTACGCCAGCGGCTGAGGTCAAGATACCCATGACGTTTCTCCATGCAGAAGTAGCATCGAGCCCTGCCAGTCCCTGTTGTAGCGATCACGTCGCCGACGCACCATAGAGGATAACGAAGCACGAGTTTCATCGATGTGAAAAACCCCTGATTGCCCTGGCCCATTCGCCGTATCCTCTCTTCCCCTCCGTTCCGGCGGTAGTCGAGGTCATGACTCGAATACAACACATATGATGTCACCTTAAAGTGGGGGTCGGCACGACCTTATGAAATGGCGATAAGATGAGCACCAGGTAGATTCGTGGACTTCCCTCTCACAGGCTGATGCTTCTTCACCCTTCTTCAGCAGAGCCAGGCATCTCGCCATCTCTCAGCGCAATATCCTCCCCGCTCCTAAGCCAGACAGAATGCGCTCGTCGAGAAATCGAGCGGACATTCAGAGAAGGCAGGCTGCAAATCTGAAGACAAGTGTTTTCGAGTAGCAGGAAAAGACCAAGATGGGGTGCCCTGGCTGCTACGTGGGTAGTGAGGGTGTACAACGCAAAAGGCCCTCATCAAAGCGTGCGACAGGCCTCGCGCTGCGAAGACCTCACGATCTGGGCCCTTCCTTTAGGTAAGTCGTGTCGATGTTGTTGATTTGATGGCCAACCTGGATGTAGTATCAACGCGCTTCCCCTGCTTTGACTCCGATACTTTATGATCAATCGAACAAATCTCTCTTTCTCCACAATCAGCCATGCTGAACAGTGCAGCGTAAAATCAATCTAACCAAGGACACGGCGGAGAGCTACTGATTTCAGCGGAATATGATAATGCCGAGCCCTTTTGGGCTAAAGACGTGAGCGCTCTGCAGCTCCCTTTCCATCCGGCTCTCCATCGTTCCCTTGTAGATACTCGACGAAGCTCGGACTAATTCTGAGCACGGTGAGTCATACTCAGATAGAGATATGTATGGTCGGATGGTGTCAATAGGGCCGATGAGGTCATTTGGGAACCCTCGGGGTTGGAAGTCGCGAAGCAAGTGGAACATGTGTGATTCAGCACCTACGGAGTGCCCCAATACGCATGTAGGGTTTTTCAAAACCATCGATTGTCTATATTCATACTCGGTCGTGGGAGAGTGACGTGTATTTATTTTTGCCTTTCTTTTCCTGAAGCTGTCTACCTTCCTTTCCTCCGCCATTCCACTGCCCCCACTAACCCGCATATCGTCTGTTGCCCAACTATGGCTCCTCCACCTCTTCCCTGGATCCTTCTCCCCAGCTCTCAACGCGTCGACACGTTGAGATGAACGTCTCCAGCCTGATCTCTTCACATCGCCCTCCCAAGCTTCGGCAGACTTCGACTCCATCGGGTCAATCAGTCCAGACGACCACGAGCCAGAGTCAAAAGGAACTGTTGAAGGCCGCCGGCGATTCTGGACTTCGCTTCACCTTTCAATCCAATCTCCTCGATCGATTGACTGATAATCTTGACGAAGCTTGTCTTGAATCGCCTGTGCCGGATGAGATCTTGACCCATTGGGAGTGCCTCAACCTCGATCATCAACGTTATCATGACAACGCCACCGTTCATAACGAGATCTTCCTCCTTCATCCTGTCTACGATCATCAACTCTTCCAAATCGTCCATTTCCTCGTCACTTACAACATGGATCGGTTATTTAGACCTGAGAATATACCGGGAGCGATGGAAAGGCTGAGCTGGAAGCGATATCGTCATGCCAACGCGGGGGTGAATACCGGTAGCGCGGACGCCATGTTGGCTGACGAATCTCGCCGTTTGTTCGCCATCATGGAGATCAAATTCCCATCCTCGCCAGCATCGGAGGATGGTGACGACCTGGCAAACTGTCTCAGTCTGGTTCGGAGGGCAGACTCTTCCTCAGCTTTCCACCTAAAGTACATGATGAACGATGAGGACGGCTTCTCGATGTCTCCCAATGTTCCTCCCGTCATGGGTCAGCATCTCCTTCAGGTAAGTCAAACTCCTACTCGCGTGCAAAGGGTTATTCGCTCCTGACGTTTTTGTTATTCACTCAAGCTGGTCCATGAGATGAACCAAGCAGGTGTCGGTTGGGGGGTCTGGACCTGTTACACCGCGTACTTCCTCATCAGACGGACCGGTTTCACAACATTCACCGTCTCCGACATCGTCCTTAGGGATCGTAATAGCCTACGCCCTCAGTTTCAGTCATCCTTTGCGAGGATCAACCCTCTCCAACTCTTGCTCGGACTCGTCTTCCTCCCAGGTCGAATGAATGCCAATGACCCGGATCTCGGCTGGTGGTCAAGTACGAAGGATATCCTTGTGAGGTCTTCTCCGGAGAAGAGAAGGAGGCCCAAAGATAGAGATGTCAAGCGGCGGCGCGGCGAGGAAGGTGAGTGTGACGATGTGACCGAAGATCAGGCAAGTTCTGGCGGAGGTATGAGAGCAATTACGCGAGCAGTAAGAGGCGACGGACCGGATGGGGGAGAGGGATTGCCCAATGTTTGTTTTTCGCTCTTTTTCACTCAAAAACACAACCCATGACAAGTTGCTGACATCTGCTATCTCATACACAGCGGGTACATGACCCGAAAGACTCATTAGGAAAAGGGATTCTTACCCTCTCACCTTCCAAGGCCCTGCTCGCCGATTTGGGGATCCCACAGATGATCCATCAACTCGCAAGCTCATGCTTCAATGTACGGTTGACTCCGATCATAAATCACGGGTCACTCAGCGACGACAAACCGTCTCGATTTGGTGACGTGCTGGAGCTTCGGGATTACCTCTCCTCCGGACGACTAGCCTCCACATTCCTCTGCCAGGCATCCTCCAGCTCGTATCCCCTCGTGGCCAAAGTCATCAATCTCGAGGCGTTTCCAGCCGAGACCCGACCGGAACTCAAATCATTGGAATGGACGCAAGATGAAGCCATCCAGGCGGCCTACAACGAGCTTGACGTCTATGCTCACCTGGTCGGCATCCAGGGAAGCACCATCCCTCGCCTTACCGGTGCTTACCGAGGGATGAGGTCGGCTCAAGGTTTCGCTGCCGAGATTATCGTAATCGTTATGGAACATGTAGGAAGGGAGCTCCAGCTTTCAACTTTAACAGACGAGCAAAGGTGCGTTGTTGTTGTGTGGCCGTCTGAGAATCGGGCTTGATACTGACGTTTAATTACTTCTTGCATTCTCTCCTCAGAGACGGCATCATCACGAAGTATCGAGATCTTCACAAGAACGGAGTGGTTCATGGCGATCTTCATCCTCAACATATACGACTCGGTCGGGATGGCCATCCTTGTTTGATCGATTTCGATCTCGCCAAGATCGTTGGCAAGGATTCGAGGGATACAGAGAAGGAGATGGGAGATGTCTTGAGACTTCTCGGCCGGGCGCCCTTTTCCGAGGTGAACCTACAAACGGACGCGCTAGGATGCCGGTGATGCTAGATTCCGGCGATGAACGACGCTAGAGATCATGGAAGGGACTTTACCAATAAGATCTCAAGAAGTCACGTTACCTCGAGATGTCATTATGTACAGGGGTGTCACGAATGGAGGAGCTAACGCCGAAACCCCGCCAGCGTGGCAAATCACTCTCCTCTTACTTTTCGACCTCCGGTTTGACCCTACCTATTATAAATCTCAATTACTCCTTCATACCTTTCTATCCTATGCATGCCTCGTATCAGACTATTTGACTACGACCGAGGACGAGTAATTGGGCGGTATTTGAGCGGTCAAACAATCGGTAATAAGGATTGAGGATCGCGCTCATCAGACCATATCCGAGATTATCAACCGCGATATCCAGTCAGATGGCCATCTAATCCCTCCAGCACCTCCCACTGGCCGGCCACGTACTATTGGGAGCCCTACGCGACGACTAGAGATCATTCAGAACCGACACATTACCACCAAACACTTGGCAAACGATCATCATATCTCCCGACAGTCTGCATACACTATTGCGGCCTCTGCAAACTTAAGGAGCGACAAGGAGGAGCTGGTACCTGACATCCG
>JAABUH010000814.1_pt1 | contig 40851 bp, 35 predicted proteins | sample 5559121 | NCBI WGS metagenome assembly JAABUH01 (sample SAMN10711871, study PRJNA513364) | rock metagenome | isolation source: Antarctica rocks | place: Antarctica: Victoria Land, Battleship Promontory nord | collected 2015-12-28
AATTCATGATCATCAAATATACTACTGTTCAAAAAAGTCAAACTTCTCAAGCTTCTCGTCTTCTAGTGCTGCATTAACGAGAACATCAAGATCGCATGCAGACTGCTGAGATCTTCGCTGAGCATCTAATCTGCACTGCATCTGATACATCTTGATCTCATCACGAAGTCTTTTACTCAGTCAGTCGATATATTCAGATTCATTCAATCTGATTTCTTAAAGTCGTGAGTCTGATCTCTGCTGTCGTCGTGACTGAATCATCGATGACAGCTGTTGCTTTGACGACAGCTGCTTTGAAAGAGGCTTTGAAAGAGAAGACATAGAGCTCTGAAATTGCGCTGAAATGCGCTGAAATCGCGCTGGAATTGATCCTGCAACACGTCAGATTTACATGAAGAGGTCGTCTTTGTATAACCTCATATTACATATCAAATGAAAGGAGTTAAAGGTCTGTGGGATGGTGGTTAGGCTTCTCCAGCGAATTGGTTGATTGCAGGGCAAAATTTGCAGAGGGTGGACCCTCGATTTTGGAAATTCTAAAATCCGGAACAGTCAATGTGAAATAGGGGTATATCGATTGGCTTAAAAGAGCGGCAAAGGGAGAAAAACGAGCACGACGCCGTATTCTCAAAAAAAAAAAAAAAAAAAAAAAACCGATCGAGCTGCGACGGTGATGCAACTCGTTCGTCGCGGGTGATTTTTTTTTTTTTGGTTTGGGAATAGAGCTGCTGTTTGGGTCTGGTGGGGGAAGGTTGGGGGGTGGGGGGGGGGGGGTTATGAAGCATGCTAGTAAGTGAGTGATGTTTGGGATGTTGAGAATGGGGATGGGGATGGGGAGGTTGGGGGAGGATGTTGAGAAGAGGGTGGATGGATGGATGGTGTTGGGCTTGGGGGAGGGATTTTCCGTATTCGAGGTGCGTGGGTTGTGGATAAAGTGTTAGAATGGCAAACACTCTCCTCTCCTATCTACTCTATCTAACTCTTCTAAATCCGTCCCCTTCTCTCAATACCGGCACCTTAGTCCCCGACCAGCGTTCCAAAACCCCTATTAAAATCCACTTGACCTGATGCAACTCTCCCGAGCCCGGTTCCGCGTTAATTTTTACAACGTTTTTTACATGGTCATGGAAGCTGAAAATAGGTTGATGGGTTAGTGCTGCTCTGCTTCCGTCTTCTCTCAATGGCTGCTCTCCGAGTTTGGATATGCTTCGGCCTGCTCTGCTTCGTCTTTTCTCCGTGCCTGCTCTGCCAACAGGGGCCAACAGAAGTAGAGTATGGCAGTCACTTTTCGCTGGGGCTTCGGGTTCAAGCCGAGACGTTGCGGTGGCTGGAGCCAACGATGCCGCGTTGCCTGTTAGATTGGTTGAGCGATCCGGGCTCGACGGACATCTCGTTCGTGGCATGGATGGCGTTGTCATGTTCACTAACGCGCGCTGTGGGTGCATTCTTGTTCACGCTTCTTTGATACCGTGCTTCGAGGATGTTCTCCGCACTACTCGAAACAGACAGAGGATGCGCGGTTCTGGGATGCTTCCGCGGTGGTTTGACCCAGTTCCTCAGCGATATGACCGTGCTCTTTTCGGAGCGTTCACCAGACCGCTGCAACGAGTAATTCGTGCGGATGGTGCCCAGCTTCCTGACTGCGATGGTGAAGAGGGGTTGGATCATGGGGATGTTTCCAATAACGACGGCGACGAATGTTTCACGGACGGCCCAGCTTCCAGCTTGTTCGGCACCATTGGCTCCGGCCTTGACAAGGTCGAGGTCAGTCAGGTGCGACAAGCGCGGATTGGCTGGCAGGTCAGGGAGATACTAACCGTGAGAATTAGAGCACAGCGGAGTATTGCAGCGATCATGACGAAGACCCCTCCGCTAAACATGAAGAGAAGCCAAGCTTTCCTCTTTGGATCGATCTGTACTTTCCAGAATAGCTAGAAGAGGTCAGCACGCTTTAGCGATCCTCGGATAATTTGTTGCGGCAGACATAGCATTGTTGGATCTACTTACTGGAAGAGGAATTGACATGAGGTACATGTCGGTGGCAACGTTCAGAACCATGGTGAAGAACAAATCGTAGTTGGATATGGCAGGCTGGCAATGGTCTAGAAACGATTAGTACTTTGCCGGTCAAACTGAGAACAAAGCAGGAAAGTGGTGTGACATACTTCCAGGGTTAGGATAAATCTGCCAATTCTTCTTGAAAGGTGCACCACACCCGGCGAGAATCGCGGTAATGGTAGTCACGTAGGTGATACCTATGAACGCCAAGCCTATCCGTATTCGGATCCGCATGTGTTGGAGACCTATTCTGTGGTCAGATCAAAGTTAGCACCATCTATATCATCAGTCAGAGGGTGTTGTCAAGGACTTACGTCAATCTTGTATAGAAAATACACATGCACAGCTTCAAGAGCCATAAGAGTAACGTATATAAAGACCATCCGATCAGCTGCAGCTTAGATCCTCCAACTCGGAGAGCATATTCTTTCGAGCCTGGCGAGAGACTCTTTCTTTCCTCATCCGTCATGCTATTGTTTGCTAGACCGTGATATCTAGCTCCTACAGAATACGCAGCTGCCGTCTCGAGTGCGTAGACAACCTGGAGTCAGATTAGAATGTCGAACAGCGACTGCCATGACAAGGGCACAAGAGTCCTCACCACGGCCAGGACCATCAAGTAGTCATCCAGCATAAATTGCCGGATCCCCACCAAGGTCCACCTTGTGTAGGTCCGCAACGTCACAACCACAATGCCGACGCCAAGCAGGCTGAAAGCCTCTTTAGTGAAGGCGTCCGCCATCAACCACTTGTTGAGAGAAGACGCAGTTCGGGATGTAGTTGGATGGAATACTCGGTATGAAGCCCAGGACGGCCCTTGAGCACCGGACCAGCGCAAGGAGGCTTGCAGGCGTAAAGATGCTCTTGTCGTGGCCGCTGGTCACAGGAGAAGGACAAGGAGGAGAAGAAAGCGCTGATGGACAACGCGAGAGCGAACTGACGACGCTGCCACTGTTCGTGGACGTTTTCCCCAGGAGGATGAGAGCTCTGCAAGAGTTGGGACTTGCGGCAAATCAGTCTGGCTGGCTGGCTAGAGCAGGGTACTTGACCGCTGCAAACAGACGGGCCGTTTCCGTACGGGCTGGCTTTGGAGGTGGACGGGAAGGCAACAAAAGGGGTTGCGAGGCACAGAGGCAAGGCAGTGTGGGTGTGGGGACGAGCAAGAATGAATGGCCATGGTTAGATAGAGCGCACCGTCTCCCTCCGGACGTACATATTCCGAACCTTCTGAATAATGCAAGACCTTCCACTTTAGCCCGCATCATGTACCTTAGTCGAATGAATCCAGTAAAGTACTATTTGTTCCCTGTGGGTTGATCAGGGCCCAGGGGCACCATCAAGTATTCTATCATGGTCCATGGATATACATAATACAATAGCACAATAGCCCGAGTCGTAGCGCACAGGTAGCGCCACCAGCACCGACGGGCATTCGCTAGGCTGCTGGAGGGGTCGGGCATGGTGCGGTGCAGATACATCATTACATGGATGAGGCGACACCGGTCCCTCGGCTATGGACTTTCCGTGGGTCAATATGCTCTAGTTTGGGTCCTCCAGTCCCTTGGTCATTGGTGAGGCACCTTCACTCCGTACCTTTCTGCATGTCATGTCGTTCGTCTGTTGTGATGCGTCTTGTGCCTTGTACGCGACTGCATTGCATTGGTGCAGCAGTCGACGGCAAAGGAAAGGAAAAGAATCCGGACTGGCATGGGGCACAAGCACCTCCAACAAGGCCGGACTGTACAGGATGTATCAGATAGAGGAGAGCCTCTAGCCCTCTACTAACTCGGTACTTACGGTAGGCTACGGAAGTCGATGTAAGGTCACTAAAGTCGTTGGGTGATTTTAATTACCGTATATTAGGGTCGATTCCTAACAGCGCTGGTACAATGGTGTTGTGGTTATCTTTCTCTCCTACTAGCAGTATGGAATACAATTATACAGGATGTTCTGTACCCCTGTCGTGCCAATCTTCCCTGTCCTCGACCCCACCAAGACCCCGCTATTATGTAAGGTACTATGTAATCTATCATTCGTCATCGTGATCATCTACCTACCTAAGGTACTTTACTTTAAATGAAATCCTGCCGTCCCCCGCACGCATACAGTACCACACAGTACTACAGAAGATTAAACTATGCCGTAGAATCAAACTGTCGGCGGAATGTTCCTAAGCTAAGGTAGGTACGGTAAGGTCGCTAAGGTAGGTAGGTCCCTTAGGTTTCACTCACTCACTCCCGTTACTTTAATCGGCACACCCACCCCCTGAGCTCACACTCAACTCTGCATTGCTCCGGACATGCAAGTTGCATGCTGATTAGACCCGACCCCTTTCTGACAATTGATGCACGGACGGCACATGGAGGTCTGGCTCCTGCAGTGCCTTGATCAGTTCCGATACTTATTTGTAACCGATGATGTTACGATAGATGCGCGTATGCAGTTGCAGCTTGAACACACCATTGTCGTATTCTACTACCCGATTGCGGGCTAAAGGAAAGGTACGGAAACTCTTTTCTTGTAATATGTAATAGTCGTCGGCTAAAGGAAGATGCACCAATCATGGCTCGAAAGAGACCCCTTGTCGGCTTGTCGGCTTGTCGGGTCGGCTTGTTGTGGCAGCGTTCGATGTCCTTCCAGTAAGGTATCCTTATCCTTCCACATGGCAATCCCCATCTCAGGCTGCGGCTATTTCTGCGAGAAGCGAGAAGCGAGGTTGGAGTACAGTATCTTACCTCGATAGGAGGCGGTCTTCAGTTTCCACCAAACCGTTCCCAGTAAATGAGCTGACGCCGCACACTCCACTTCTAGCCGCCGTCTACTGTACTCTTTCCACTCTCTTAATCGTCGCTCTCGACGGCAGCTTCAACCATTGCCATCGTCTTGGAGAAAAGTGGCGGCGATGGAAGATGCCGATATTGTCATAATTGGGGCAGGTAGGTCCTTCAAAGCTCTCCAAGCAGCATCCAACCAGTGGTAATGAATGATACGAACTTGATGAATTGTGACAGGTTGGCATGGCTTGGCCATGGCGAAGACGTACCTCCAGGTCAATTCCTCCGCGAAGATGATTGTTCTCGAATCTGCGGCGTCGGTCGGAGGTGTTTGGTGCAAAGAGCGGCTATACCCCGGTCTGAAGTCTAATAACCTTGTTGGATCCTATGAATTCAGTGATTTCCCCATGGACGAGAAGATATTTGATGTCAAGCTTGGCGAGCACATTCCTGGACCTACCCTACATTACTATCTTTGTAGATTCGCAGAGCAATTCGATATCTACAAGCGCATACGATTCAATTGCAGAGTTAACACCGTGGAGCGGAAAGAGACAGGCGGATGGGTTATAAGGTCATCATTGAATGGACAAGCCAATGACCCGGGTGAGAGAGATAGTACCCCGATCTCGACCCAGAAGCTTGTCATTTGCACCGGACTGACTTCAGAGCCGTTCATCCCGTCGTTTGTCGGCAGCGAATCGTTCAACTCACCCATATTCCATGCTAAATATCTCTTCGACCATGCACCAGTAATCACAAAGACTGCCACTAATGTTGTTATCCTTGGCGGCTCCAAATCAGCATATGATGCCGCTTACGCTCATGCAGCTGCTGGAGTCACGGTGGATTGGGTAATCAGAGAGTCTGGTCATGGGCCAGCCTGGATGTCTCCGGCTCTTGTAACACCTCTCAAGAAACGACTGGAGGGGTTGGTGGGCGTCCGATTCTTGACGTGGTTCAGTCCATGTATCTGGGGCGACGAAGATGGTTTTGGCGGCGTGAGAGGATTCTTGCACAATACTAGAATTGGAAGACGCATCGTAGAAGCGTTCTGGAGTATCTTAGCAAACGACGTTATAACGCTGACCGGCTACGACAAACATGCAGAAACCAAAAAGTTGAAGCCCTGGACGCCCGCCTTCTGGGTCGGAAGCTCGCTCAGTATCGTCAATTACCCCACCGACTTCTTCGAGTTCGTTCGTAACGGCACCATCAAGGTCCACGTAACTGACATCAAGCGCCTCTCACCCGAAACCGTGCACCTAACAAACGGCAAGACCCTCCACGCCGACGCACTCATCTGTTCCACCGGCTGGAAGCACCGACCTTCGATCAAATTCATCCCCGAAGGCCTCGACAAGCAGCTCGGCCTCCCATACCGCTCTGCTGCCACCGACGACCCTCTAGCCGAAAAAGCGGACAACGAGATTCTTCAGCGCTTCCCCAAACTCGCTGCCCAACCCGTCATCAACAAACACTACAAAGCGCTCGACGGCGAAGGATCTCCCGAGTCTCTTGACCACTCGTTCCAGCTATATCGCTTCATGGTCCCGCCGGCATTCATCAACGACCGGTCGATCGCCTTCACCGGCATGATGCTCAGCGTCCACACCGCCATCGCTGTGCAAGCACAAGCGCTCTGGGTAACGGCATACTTGTCGGGCCAACTCCCTCGCACGGAGACACCATCTGAGAAGGGGCCAGCCACATTCGACGAGGACAAGGTTCGCTGGGTGGCCATCTTGCACAACCGATTCGGGAAGTGGAGGTATCCCGGTGGGTTTGGCAAGCGGTTTCCGGACATTGTCTTTGACGGCGTGCCGTACATTGACATGCTGTTACGCGATATGGGACTCAATCCCAGAAGAAAGAGTAGTCGGTGGAGCGAGCTTTTCCATCCTTACGGGCCGCAGGATTACGTCGGCTTGGTCGATGAGTGGAAGGCGATGGTAAGTTTGTCTGCAAAAAGGGACACCGTTTGCTGTGAATCAGGCTAACGGATGGAGATTGAAACATGAGGCGGCTGCGGTGTGATGGTCGGGCATGTTGCAATCGAAAGCCAATCCCTTGAGTGGATCTCGCTAGCAACTCTAGTCTTTTCGGCGTGGTGCATTGCGGCCTTGACAATGGCCCTCCTCTTGTGTGACCGAACCATGTGGGCACCATATGGCATAAGAGCTCTCCATAGCAAACTCCACAGCAACGCTACACATCATATACCATGTAAATAATCAAAATCAAAATCAAAAATCAAAACACCAAAAATCCATCGTCCAAAAAACATACTGAATAGCAAAGCATATTTGTTCGATATATAACACACGCTTGGGTATCCATACCAAAGAATAACCCAAAACTAATTTTCCTTTACATCAAAACCACCGCAAACTCTTTCAAGCAATCAAACGAACCCATATAAAAACAAACGACCTAACGCCTCCCTCTCCCCCCCCACCTCCTTCCGCATCCCTCCCTCCCTTCCTCCCCCTTCAACCTAACCGAACCACCTCCCCAAACCAACCTCCCCCACCCTACCTCACCCATACCTTACCTCACTCTCGACTCGGTATGTAAGTTTACAACCGCGCCCCCCCCCTTAAATTTTGGTAGGGGGCCTCCCCCCAAATATATATATATAGACCGCGCCCCCCCCCCCTCGTAGAAATTAGCTGGAAATAGAACAGTATATTTATTAGCAATAGCCGAATTGGCTGTGGTGAAACTGTCTTTGATCGTTGCAGTGCCAACGTCAAAGCATTGGTGTAACGTTACTTCGATGTAGGTACATAGATATCAAATTTATCGCCTTTGATCAGGTACGTGGTGCATGCGTTGCATTGTACGGAGTAGTATATATATCATTGCTCTGAAGAAATGTGGTATTGGTGACTAACCGGAAACGGGTGGTGGAAGCTCAGGATGGCGCAAACTCCCCGTGGTCATTTTTTTACTTTTTGGAAAAAGATTAAGAGGATGTCAAATTAAAACATTTCTTTTGAGAATCATAGACTAACTAGCACTTCTGTGTTCTTCATCTGTTTGATATTAACGTTAAGTTTGATGAGTTACGTAATATATGATATATGATAATGATGGTCAAATGTAGACTTGAACAGCGGAATGGGCACGTTGTCGAAAGAATGGGTCTGGACCAAGCAAAACCTGCCAAGGATCCCTCCCGGCTGTGCCTCTCCGTTGCTTGACGTGCAGACAGTGGCTTATTTTCCCTGCATGCCGAGATCCAGAAAGGGCAAACATAAAGACTACATCGCGGGAGGTCCGCCCCCACGCATGTTTGCTGTTCTATTTCTAGAGCCCAGTATTTATCTTTCTCGCCTCTTTGGGGGACATACTATCAACATCGTGACGTCATCTTAAACCGCGCAAAGCCAAGGAAGACGATGGCCGGTCTCTCTCGGTTTCTACACTTGTCACGCCCATCCCTTTTAGGTGCGATGCAGCCTCGTTACCGGGAATCCCATAGTTCTGCAGAGAGTAACTCACTGGCCCGTCCTCGATCTGCACCACCGTGTCAAGCTCTTATCATGCTCGCTTGATGGCCAGTGCTGCTGATTGTCAAGCCATAGTCAGTGTAGAGAAAAGACGGACAAGCCTGAAGCTTGTCTTCGGTGGTCACGGAGCAGAATTTCCCGTTGCGACGGAAGTTGCGAATCAGCACTGGGATGAGGAGTTGTTGGTGCTCTCACAGGTGTGACTCGGCAGTTTCTGTCACTGTTGAAGCAATAGGAGCTGTAGTAGGAGCAATAGTAGGAGCAGGAGGAGTAGTCGTCCGATTAGGAACACAGTAGTTGCAGACTTGCAGTGCCATTACACTGCCCGCTGGCCCAGTTGGGACTAGCGCCAATTGCGGCACAAAACACCGATAGACTTCTGTTGTAGAAAACACACCTTTAGACAATTATCAGATCTACACTTCATCAAGTAGGTAGCCTCTGTACCTCCCGCATATTTTTGCTAATCATTCTTTAGGGTAACAACTTACAGCGGCTGTCGAATCAGGTCTGCAGGTTTGGTCTGCAGCCGTAGGCCCCTCGATTCATACTACCGTACGGAATATGAATTGTGCATGAGGTAGCACGTGCAGGTCATGCCTCCTGCTTGCATGTATATGCGATGTAACGTCCGACCACATAGGTATTATTGCGTACCCCTCTCTCAAATCCAAGGTACATAGACGGGAAATAAATTAATTTCCCGTTGCTTCGGTTGCCTACAAGGGGCGTAGTCGTTCATAGAACTTGGAGGGGGTCATGATTTTCTCAATTGGTTTTGGCAGTCGTCACAAAGAGGTATCGATCGACAGCAGAAGCATGCCTTGAACTTACAAGTTACGGCGCATAAGCGGACATGGAGTAGATGGCTCGAAAAGGAGGCCGACGGGAACTTGATGATGATGATCGGCAGCGGGTCGGGATGAAGTCATCCGCAACTAAGGTAAGGTGGCACGGGTGGTTGCAAACTCGCCACTCTACTCCGTACATATGTACAAGTATCTACTCTAAACGGGCGTGGCGGCGGCGCAAGCGGACAGCTACCGGATTCAGGTAGTCAAACCATCTACTCGAGTGGATGAGGGCTTACAATTAGTGAGGGGTTGGAAAAGCTGAGCCAGGGCCGGAAGTTTTTTTTCTTTTCTTTTCCGGCCCCAGACTTGTTGCATATGCGAAACATATGCTCAAAAACATTTCAACCCAGGATCAACATTTTGAATTTGTCTAACTATTGTACAGTTACAGCATACGAGATGCATGTGCAAAGCATGGACCGTCCAACTTTGCCGCAATGCGTTTAGAGCGACGTGTGACGGCAGCGACGACTGTGAAGTGCGTTAGCAGTGCATATGACATCTGTTCTTGAGATGCTTGCTTGAGGGAGGGTTTAAGAAAGATTTCAGCAAAGCATACACGATGCATATGAAGTCGATGCTGCGCATATGCACAGCTGATGCTCTCTTGAGTGATGAATATAATTGCACGTTGAATTTGTGTGATCTCGCTTAATTCTAGATTCGGCATCGGCATAGAATATTCTAGAATATGCTTCGCATCGGCTTGGAATAATTCCAAGAATTCTTCCGGCCCTGGCTCAGCGTTTCCAACCCTACGAACTGCATGCAACCCGTAGATGACAACTGACAAACAATCGACTACCTTATGATAGACTAAAATTGTACCGCTACTAGTACAGCACCATACCGTGTACTTTTACTCAGTAGGTGCACACCACGAACTGGATATCCTCGCTATCGAGTCGGCAAAGATGTTAAGTGGGGTAGCATCCTTCGGGAAATAGTAATCATGGACATTGTTATTGCATGCTGCTAGAACGCACACAGCCGTGATTGCATTCAACATCTACCGAATCAGATTAGTCTCGCTCTTGATTTCCAATCGCATGCGCAACCTCCACACGATTGCGACGCCGAAGCTTCAAGAGCAACTTACGACGTTGAGTGAGGAAAAGTCCACTGTTTCAGGGCCTGGACAACGTTTTCAACATGATCGGGTAAATGCACCGCTCTCCGGGCTGAACTATTGTCACACTCAACATGGGTAGCCTCTCCATCAACGGCGATGCTGGACTCAGCAGACGTTTGATCACCGCTGTGGTTGACCAGAGTGCGGAAGAGGAGCCTGAGGCAACATGGATTGTAGCCCCGGGTAAGAATGGATATCAACACATCACCTATAGACAGTTTGCGAACGCCATCAACAGTACGGCATGGTGGCTGGAGCAACAGTTGGGAAAGGGTGACACGACTGAGCCTCTGGCCTTTTTCGGAACAGGTGGTGGCGACATTCGCTATCCAATTGTGTTGATGGGAGCCGTCAAGGCAGGCTACTATGTCAGCTTCGTGCTGCGTGGAACTCCTTTTCGAGAATTCTAATATGTTCTCTAGACACTTTTCAATTCTCCCCGTAACAGTATTGATGCCCATATCAATCTTTTCAAGTTGCAAAATTGCAATACTATAGTTCTTCCTGAGCCTCATCCTCCTTACATTGCTCCATTACTGAAATCGCATCCGATGCGAGTCCTTCAACTTCCAGACCTTGAAGATCTCTTGAACGATAAGGCAACGCCTTATCCATACAACAAAAGCTTTGAAGAAGCGTACAATGATCCGTTGGTATCGCTACACACCTCCGGTTCCACAGGTAGAGGCTGAACCATCTGAATGTGTCTGTGAAAAAATCAACTGAGATCTTCAAGGTTTACCGAAGCCAAGAAAGTACATTATGGCATCTGCTACTCACATCGCCAACAACTATCACAGACCTTCTCCTGTCAAGGGTGTTCAAACGGTCGTGGGCCTTTATCGCAACGATTTTCTCTTGAGCGCTGTACCGTTTTTCCATGTAAGTTTTCCTTCGCCGTTAACTACCGCGTTTCTTCAACTGTCTATGCTCGTCAGATAACTAAATTTGCTCGGTCGTTGAAATCCACGCCAGAAAGAAGTCGAGCCACTCAAAATTCCAATCCTTCCTGATTGGGACTCGCAATACTCATCGACCTGACTTTCACTCATTTTGTCAAGTGGTTACAAAGTTTAACTGACTGGATTCGAACAGGCCGCAGCGATAGTTGTCAACGTGGTCAGCGTTATATTTGCCCGGCAAAAGGTTGCTCTGGCACCCCCTGGACCTCCTTTAAGTGCGGAGGCTGCTATTGCACTGATCAAGTCGACCGCTGTTACAGCCGCTCTTCTTGCGCCATCCACGCTGGATGAGATTGGTAAAAATCCGGATCTGCTGGATTGTTTGAGTGGCGTAAACCATGTAATAGCTGGTGGTGGCGCCATTTCCACAACCTCGGGCGACGCCCTCGCTACCAAGACAAGGTTATTGAACATCTTGGGTACTACGGAAATCAGTGCACTAACACAACTTGAAATTGCGCCAGAAGATTGGGCCTATATCCGACCAAGCCCTCTTGCCGGAGCGGAGTTTCGACACCATACAGGCGACGATTACGAACTGTTCATAGTTCGAGACAAGAAGCTGGAGGGGTGCCAGCCAACTTTCGATGTCTTTCCTGAATTGGACGAGTATTCGACTCACGACTTGTTTCGTCAACAGCCTACCAAATCTGATCATTGGTTATACGCAGGAAGGTTGGACGATGTGATTGTGTTTCTCAACGGAGAAAAGACAAACCCTACTACCATGGAATCTATGGTTCAGAGCCGTTCCGACGTCCGTTCCGCCCTGGTAGCAGGTCAGGGCCGCTTCGAAGCGGTGCTCTTGATAGAACCGCTGAGTTCCTCGAATTTGACGGCGAGAGAAAGGGCAAATTTTATAGAAAAGCTGTGGCCAACCATACAAGAAGCTAACCGTCAAAGTCCGGCTCACGCAAGAATTTCCAAGTCTCACATCCTGTTTACAAGCCCGGAGAAGCCAATGTCTCGAGCGGGTAAAGGTACTGTGCAACGCAAGTTTACTCTAGAAAGCTACTCCAAAGAGCTGGATGCTCTTTATGCCGATGCCGATTCGATGAGTGATCTTGAAGTCCCCATGAAAATCGATGCCAAGGATCTAGAGGGTTCTATTTTGCAAGTGCTGAGAATGACAACTGGCATCCCTGATTTGACCGCCGAAAACGACTTCTTCTCTAGGGGAATGGACTCCCTGCAAGTCATAAAAACCGCTCGTTCTTTGAAGGCAGGTCTAGAGGAGGCTGGAGTAAAGGCAAAGGGTTTCGCGCCAAGCACCATATATACCAATCCAACCGTCAAGAACTTGGCAGCTGCAGTCAGGTCCTATACAGAGCAAGCCATAGAGGATAAGGGATCTTTGGACAAGATTCGAGTGGAAAAGATGAAGACAATGCTCGAAAAGTACGCGGCCAGATTACCGGACCCAGCCTCGCATCAGACCAATGGCATGAGTCGCAACGATGGTAGTCAGAGCGTAGTACTCACAGGTTCAACTGGAGCACTCGGATCTTATCTACTCGAAGCTTTGGTGAACTGTAAGTCGGTCGCCACAATTTACTGTCTCAATCGCTCAGCCGTATCGGAGAAGAGGCAGGCAAAGGTGAACGCCTCGCGAGGATTGGCTACGGAGTGGGACAGTCAACGAGTAAAATTCTTGACAAGTGATTACTCTGAGGTGGACCTCGGCCTAGGGAAGGAAATATACTCAGAGATCACTGCGAATGCAAATATCGTTATTCACAACGCTTGGCAAGTTGACTTCAATCTCTCGCTTGATTCTTATGAGCACATCCATGTTCAGGGAGTTCTCAACCTAATCGAAATGTCCTCAAAGTCAGCTCACCAGGCTAAGATCTTCTTTCTCTCGAGCATCGCCTCAGTAATGAATTGGTCAGCCAATCACAGTGGAACTATTCCGGAGAAAATTCTCTCAGACTATACAGTTCCTCAGCCTTTGGGTTATGCTGAATCTAAACATGTTTCGGAAAGACTCATTAACCTCGCTAGAGAGAAGTCGCAAGTACTAGCGTCTATCTGCCGAATCGGTCAAATTGCCGGTCCGATACAGCGTCCCAAAGGGATGTGGAATAAGCAAGAGTGGTTACCCAGTCTTCTCTTGAGCTCGAAACACTTGGGCATGATCCCGGAATCTTTAGGGGGCTTGCAGAAGATTGATTGGATCCCTATCGACGTCGTCGCTACTATTCTGATGGAGCTAGCTCTTGGCCAGAATCCCGGTCGGGAGGTCTATCATGCCATCAACCCCAAAACCACAGCATGGGAGGCTCTACTGCCCTGTATTCAGGCAGAGCTCGGCACTGATATAAAGCGTGTACCATTGGCAACGTGGGTCAAGGCTTTGAGAGGTAGCTCAAACTCGTCAACAACGCAAGAAGACCTTGCAGCGAACCCCGCCGTGAAGTTGGTAGAATTCTATGAGGGTCTACTTAGTGCCGAGATTCAAGCACCACAATTTGAGACAGTGGAAACGGAGAAGGCGAGCACCACGCTTAGAGACCTGGATCCTGTGAAAGAAGAATGGATGGTTAGATGGATTAGACAATGGACAGAAAACTAAGAAGCGGAACACGGGTGGGTGTGATTGTAGCAAAGCACGAGGACTCAACGATTATATGATGATGAATGAACTTCAACTACCTTGGTTGTTTCGTGACGCTTGCATAGATGGTCATATTTGAGAGTACATCCAGGAGCTGCTGTGATCTGAAGGAGGGTGTGAACCCATGCGTCCCTGTCGTGCAAAGTACTGAGAAGAAATCTTAGGGGTAACCGAATATAGGAACGCGCCTTCGCGTCAAACGCGCTAAAAAGAATCGCGTTCCCAGCCTCGGGCTTCTGTTTTCCTTTAAGAGCCCAATTTAACTTCCAGTCAACAATTCTACTATTACTCACACAATATTGCTCGTGATACCAGACTTTGATATGATGCTTAGCGCAACGCGTCCCACTCTGAAACTTACGAGCATGTTTGTCAACATCTTTCGATCTGACCAAGAATGTGCACGCCGCGGATGACATATAAAGAGATAGGTTTATGCTGCACGATCGCTCCAGCTTGAGGCTAAAGTACAATCGCTATTACAGCTAAATAATGTTGATAAGCAGTGGCAGACCTGGTGGTAGGGTTTCAGTCACTGTTCTTATTATTACAACTCGAAACCGTGCCTGAATCTCTACGTCTATGTTTGGGTACATTTGAATCCTGTAAACACTTGCACTGGCAGTGGGGTGGTCGACAGTCTTGTGGTACGCCAAAGCTGTCCCCTGTGCCCTGTCTTCGCTCCAATTCTGGAAAAATTCTCTATTTCTCTTCAATAGTCTCACGCGTCCTCCGCAGCCAATTGTATTACGCCAAGCAAAGTACTTTCCCCTTTTCGGGCACATATTTCCAACTCCCCATGTCGGAGGTCTGCCCTGTATTCGCGTTCCTTAGCTCAGTAGGTTTGTTTAGTGCTCTATTTTTACTGCGCACATTACCCTCGCTGCTTCCATGATCTGGGGGATCCATTGAAGTCCCTCCAATTCGTTGACCACTATCTTCGTTGAGCACGTTTCGTTTGTATGACCACGAAATGCTTCAAGCTCTTCCACACCGAGTATGGACAGCAAGGAGTCATCGAGCAAGCGTACGCTCTCGTTGCCCCACAGCCCTTACTCTTCGCTCGAAGGCCATCTATATAATGCCCACGTCCCCCCAAGATCAAATCTTCACCTTATTGTCTAGAGACGATTCATGTATAATAGCCATATCGAAACATACATTCATTTTACCACTGATCTCACCGCCATTCTTCTACCTGTTCATCTACCCAAGTAACCCTTACACCCAACATCTTTACTCTAAATATATCTTCCACCTACCTACCCCTCCACACCATCACAATGGCCAAATCCACCTCCAACTCCCAAAGATCCCGCACCCTCAAATCCCTCCCCAGACCCTTGGTCGCAGAACCCACGCAACACGCCCAGAAACTCATCCGCGGCACCAAACACCACTGCGGTGGCGAAAACGCCGGCGGAAAGGGAAAATGCCATCTCAATGGCGGGGGCATCTGTACCCGCCACCAGGCTGTTTGCCTCGTGTGCAAAAGGGTGTATATGGCGCATCGGCAGTGTTTTTGTGCGAGGGCGGCGGCGGCTGAGATGACGAGAAGGCCGGTTCTGGGAGAGGCGAGTGGGAATGGGAAGGTTAAGCGGAAGGCGTCGAGAGACCTGGATGCTGAGGGTGCTGAATCGAGGAATTGAGAGTGGGGGTAGGACTGGGGGCATCCGGATCCGGCAGGCTCGGCCATCTCGACGCTTCGCTTTGTTGTCAATCACCCCTTAAGGAGCCCTCCGCCTTCGATCTATTCTTCCGCTTCGCCATCTCTACCCACCGACGATGGGACCCATCACCACCACCCTTTTCAGGCGTCCGGAACTGGCCGGCTCCGCCTTTTAATCATGTCCTTCTTTGATACAAGGCACTGTCATGACCTGTCTCCTGCATCCAAAACAGACTGGTTCTGTCACCTCGTCGCCTTCCTCCTTCGACAACGGGTACTGTCACGGCCTGTCTCAAGCAACCGGAACCGGCCGGCTCCGCCAACTCGACATCTTTTTATCTCGAGTTCGACTTCCATCACCTTATTCGTCCGTCGATCCCTTTTTTAACGTCGTCGTCTGGCTCCGCTTATAGAGGCTCCCGTCACAATCTTTCTCGGGCATCCGGAACCGGCCGGCTCTGCCTCCTATCAAGAACTTCAAGATCAGCCTGACTTAGATCGACACTCCTCGCTTCGCTCATGATCTCGGTCGTAACCCATTCGACATCGAGGCAATCCGAGATCCCACCGGCCGTTTCTATGAGTTTGAGTATTGCTCCTTCCGCCAAAAGTATTTTTCTATCCGGAAGACCAAGTGAGCGTTACAAATTTAGGTGTAAAGTCAAAGCTGTCGGCAAAGATCCTGACGAGGTTTCGAGGTTGAGGATGTCCTTGTTGTATAACGCCAACACGTTCTTCGACTTCACGGCTCGAGTATTTCTCCTCGAACCTCCATTTCAGAACCTGGACATATTCATACCGCGCCCGTTCTTTCAAAGGAGATCCTGCCTACAATCCCTCACACCCACCGCCGCCATTTGAAACTCAAACCCACCGTCTTGACGACCAGGTGGCCTCCTTACACCCTAGCGCTCTTCCGCCTCCTCAATATCTCAGCCGGGCAGAGGCGTCTCTCGTCGCAACACCTTTCACAAAAATCACCCAGCACCAAAGAAACGACGACTACAAAACCCCACGGGTTTCTAACCACAACATCGGCACTTCGCTCATCTACCTCCCCGAAACCTCGTCCTTCGATCACCGCAAGTACCAACATCCGGACAAATCTGACACCAACCCCCCCCTCCCTCAACCTCCTTCACCGACACGTAACTCCACCACGCCAAGGTGTTTGACTAAAACTTCACGATCACAAAAGCCACGATGATCACTACGGAACGAAAACCACCAGCATTAGCCAGCTTCAGAACTCACCATCCACACTTATCAAAGACATGAATCCCACGACGACACGAACATCAGCATCAGTGCCAGCGCGTTACGAGCAAGGGTCGGGGATGGCTCTTTATATATACCCCTTTACAAGCGTTCTTTGCATACTGTAGCACTAGCATTACATAGCACTAGCAACCAGCATTGTCGTCACCAAAGCAATGAATCAGTTGTGTTCCCAACTATGCTATCTATGCTACACTACTGCTTTCCCAGCAACGCCAAGGTGAACTACATATCCCCAAGACCTCTGTGCGCGAAAATCCAGAGGGGGGGACAAGAAAGGAATGAGGAATGGGTAAAGGCAACTAACTCACTACACCTTGTCAATAACCTAAGAAAAACTGCTTTCAGCCACCGAGCTCCATAAACCCCGCCCCCATTTTTTTTATTTTTTATATATACTATGTCGGAACCCCCTAGTTCCACAGCCCCGTTCCTTATCACACTTAACTCCCCACCCACCTCCCAGGACGATCTTTGTAATTCACCTCCCCTTCTTCCCTTGCTCAAGTTCTCGGTTTTTTTTTCCCTGGGGTTCTTATACTACGTTCGTTGTGAAGGATGCTGATCGGTGGGGTTGCTGGTCGGTGGAGACGGGGCGCGGGATGGGATTAGAGGGGGTGTGTGTTTAGAGCAGCCAATGGTGAGGTTGTGGTGGGGAGTGAAGGGGTTGGGAAGAATGGGGTCGGGAATGGGGGGGAGGGTTGGAAGGGGGGAGGGATTGGGAGTCACGGAGATGTTATGTTATGGTGGTTGTAGGGTATACGGAAGTAATTGGGGCGCGAAATTCCCGGTTGCTTCACTAGGATACGTCGTCCCCTATGGGACGTGAGACAGCAATGCTCTAAATACTGACTTGGAAACTTTCCGCCTTCGGATATGTAGGTGGTTGGCTTGTGTGCTTGAACAATCTTCTCTAGATCTTAGTTTGATGGAATCTAAATGGTCTTTTTGAGTATTGGGTTTCCTTTTTTTTGGTCGAGAGGAAACGATGGATTTGGTTGCGTTTTTGTGTGTTTTGGTAGGTTACGTTCGATGGTTGGAGGGGGATGTGATGAGTTGTGAGGTGGGGATGGCGGGGTTGCTGGGGTTTGATGTTGGAAATAGGGTGAAAGATAACCATTTGAGCCCCAATTGTCAGACTGAATGAACTGTAACACATATCTTTGTCGGTATCGGCGTACGGATATAGCAAGGACTTGGGAACTTTCCGTTATGTCATCGTTGCAATTCAAAGGCTTTAAAGACCTCCCAGGCATGGTACGTCATCGAATAACGTGCGTTCATTACACGATCAACTGCTTGTTTGGAACGTTTCGCCATTCGTCCATACGTCTTAACCGGGTAGCAACTGCGAGGCGGGAGATTGACGAAGATATTCGTCCGAACACTCCGTACATACAATCAAGACGCAGAAATCGGGATAAATCTGTCCGGTCTTGCGATAACCGCTGGGCGGACCAACAGGGCGCAGCATTGAAATTGAAGTCGTCGATGTCCGCCGTTGGAGTCCAATACGGGAGGCGGGATCAGGTGGTGGGATCGTAGCAGTCTTTTCTACCGGATAAGTCAACGAAGGCAACCTTGAATTGTAAGCACGGACAACCACCAACAGCTATGCTTCAGCGCTCACATCTTGATTGGCCTTTATAGTATCAGCATCTTCCGAGGTAAGGTCAGTTGTCCAAAAGTTCACGCCGAATCGCTTGGAGCTCGATGTATAGATGTCGCCGCCATGAACAATGCTCTGCAATTGTTGGTAGACGGCATCGGTCTGATCAGTGTTCGATCCGTCCTTTGGATATATGGCATACGTGTTCGTAGCGGTCGCTTGAATCGCGGGCGAGGACGACATGAGCGTAACGGTGATATATATGTTGGCATATGAGCTGCAAATCAAGCATGTATATGTGTATAGAATATGTAGAACACTATGTAAAGCAGACGAGAACTCTTGACATTCAGCCCTATAGGGCGAAATCCAACAGCACTTTGGATTTGAAATGGGTTCAATGGGTAGCACAGGAGTATTCTATTGATCTAGGACCAGAGCTCTGCAGAACTAAATAGTGGTGGGGGGCTGACTAATTCGGCCCCCACCCAGAAGGAACAAGCGACCTCAATCCACAGCTCCCATAATGATATAAATAGAGCCCCAGCGTCCGTCTGAATAGCGGAAGAAAAAAAGGAAACAACAAGGAAAGCTAGAGTCGACGGCTAGGATGCAAGGCTAAAGGCCTAATCCTCCTCCAATAACATATCTTCCAAGCTCCCTCGTAGGATCGCCTGTTCCTCTACCAGAAGGTTACTGCTAGCCCGGAGCTGGTCGTATATGGGTTGTAGGACTGGATTAGTCCTTAGTAAAGGCCTCAGTTGCGTAAGAGTTTGGGTCGTGGCTGTCCTGTACGCCTCCGCATGAACTAGGAAGTCTTTTAATAGCTCTAAATGCTTCAAAGTCTCATCTCCTTCGGACTCGTTAGGGACCAAATACAGGTTATGGTCCGTGGCCGGCGGAAGGACGACCCTACGCTTCTTCCGAAGCGGGTCCGATTCTGACTCATTCTTTACTGTAGCTTGCGAGTCTTCCCCCTCATCGTTCAACGTCCTCTTAACTCCTTTTCCCCTTTTAGGTACTGGAAGTTTGATAGGCGTGAAAAATCACTGAGCTTCTCTATGCCTGCAATCTTCCAATAGATTCCGTGCCAATACTCAGTGATCATGAAGAATTCGTTCGAGCTTTCTAACGTCCCAAAATCGTCTCCTGTTTAGATATCGGATAGATGTCTGGATAAAGTTTTCGTAATTGGCTTTCTGTTCTTCTATAGCACGAATACCGGGAAGGAGGCTCACATGTAAGGTTTCGACTGTAATGGTAACACATAGTCGTGACAACCGAACCTTGTATATGATTTTGTGTTGAAAACCTGCATTGCGTACTCCAAGTTTTCGTTGTTCGAGATCGGCTCGATCGCAGCTGAAATCTGTCTCGATCGATGGTTTGATCGTTCTCGAATGAGATATGAAGTGGCAAGAGCAATTTGTTGAACCTTACTTACACTGGAGCAATGATTCGTTCGACCAGAAGATGTCTCAAATACTCACGGGTACGTATGAGGTATGACTAAGTGACAAATCAGAATGCTGTTCGAAAGTGTGACCAAATTGATGCGGCTTCCGAAACTTTTAAGGCTGTGTCAAACGCTTCGGGAATATTAGAGTGATCTTATGAATCCTTGCCTCAACCTGAGCGAAGCAGCGGCACAGTATCAATAAGAACTTGAAGGGGTTTAAAAGAACCCTTGAACTCTTTGGCTCGCTCTTTGATTTTCTTCTTGAAGTGAAATCCTTAGCTTTACTCTTGACCTTGGATTTTGCTTCCAATTCCTTCAATTTCTTATCTTTAATTGTCAGCATCTTCTCTTTACTGTCTTGAATGCTCTGAAAAACATGTTTCAAGTCGCAAATTCTCTCTCCACAAAATCTGACGTGATCTTCCGTGACTATCTAGAAGGGCCTTCAATAAACGGAGTGATATTATGAATTGTTTCTGCCTGATGTTAAGTCAGTCATGCATTTCTGACGTAATTGAATAATTGATTCTTATATCTCTCAAGACTCTTGAATTTCTTCATGATCATTGCTGCTGACTGTTGTAGTACGATCATGAGTCTGAAATCTAGCGAGAAGACATTACCTCAACCTTTTGAAGTCATGAAATATCAAAGTCATAGACTTATAGTCGGGTTTATTCGTGGTTTTCTCCTTGGATGAAGGCAAGTTTGTACGAACATGAGTCTGCATTGTGATGAGCAATGGTTCAAAAGGTAAGAACATGAGGCTTAACATATCGGGAGTAACAGGACGGCTGAATTCCTGGGTGAATTTGTCTTCAGGCCGGAACACGATTAACACTCTTCCCTAGCATCTGCAATTTGTAAAGAGTGGCAGAGACAGATTTTAGCGCTTTTAGCGACCAATATTTCAAATATTCGTTTAATCTCATGTTTCAGATTTGCGTCACTTTTAGCTGATGCATATTCATAAAAGCGTCAACATTCCTAGAACTTCTAAGAGCGCAGTATGCCTATTTATCATTTGATTCAACAAATACGATTTTGACATTTGTAGCAATTAGAATCGCAATGTCAAATAATATCATTAAAGCATGTAATTCACTGTTATCTCTGCATGATCTTTCTTCGTTAGAATCATCATCAACGATCAAGCTGTCAACTGCGCGATTATCATACATTGCAAACATAGCTTTAATGTCACACAGACTGCTCAAAGTGTTCAGTGTATCTTTTGTTCTTTAGTAATCAATGTCATCATAAACGTCTTGATCATTCTTCTCAATATTGTCACTCTTTTCTTATTGTGCATTCACATCACTTCTAGCACTATGTTCTTTCATGACAGCATCTGCGACATAAGCGCTTGCACATTCTTGAGCAAGATGTTCAAAGTGTTTGATCAGTGCGCTTGCATCACTATCAGTATCATGTTTTCTCATGTAAGCACATGCAACAGAAGTGCTTTCGAAGTATGAAGCACAATATTCGCTTTGTTTGAATCATTTGATTATAGTGATTACTGTGCTTAAGTTCTATTCTTCTCTAATTTCTCTTTTTTTGCAAGTTACATTTATGATGCTTTTCTTTCTCATCTTACGCATGAAGCTTTCATATTTCTTCTCGTCACTTAGAATCTTGTCTGTCTTGTCTGCTTTATATCACAAATGTTCATTCTTCTTCATGTTTAAAGCATCTCACAAGTCATCAAACTTTTATTCTTCGTTGATTTTAATCATTGTTGATTCGACATCATTCTGTTGTGCTATCATGAGCTTATACTCATCACTTTGCAATATGATACATGATTGATCTTTAGTTTGTGATGTAGAGTGAAATCTCTTACTAAAAGTTTGCTTTTTGCTGACTTGAACATCATCAGTTGATGATTCATTCTCTGTGTTTGATTCAATCAATCTCTTCTACACAGCATCAATGATTAAAGATTTAATTATGAGTTGTGATATTTACAACTTCATTCAATAACATTACATCAAAGACAAGTGATGTTAATTTTAAAGATTGAAAGATGAAATACTTTCTGAACTCAAGAATGTTTTCTTATGACTTGTGTTTAAATTGAGTTGCACGTCATTTTCTAACTCATATAATGAGAGATCATTGAGACAATTGATGTATACATTAAGTACAACTTGAGTGTTCATAATTGCTTTGATATCATCATTATCAATCTGTTGCTTGATATGACATAGCAGAATCTTCAATATTAATTGTTAATGCTTGCAAGCTTGTTGATTTCATGTCACATTGACATGCATTCATGTTGCTGCATGTTATCAAGTTCAGCTTCGCTTCAATCACTTTAGTCATTGATATATGCAAATGTTCACTTATTCTTTACATTCAATTTCTCAAACTTGTCTAATCTGTGCTCTTCTGATTCATATTCTCATATATAATGAGTGATCATTGTCACTGTGATGAAAATGACATTAATAGAAAGTGAATTAAAGAATATCTTCAAGTATTCTTGATATGCTATTTCATTTTTGACTTTGCAGTAAATCTTCTGAATCAATATGTTCATTATGATTCTTACGCAGAATCTGTCTCAAGAAGTCTTTTCACATTAGACGATGTTGCAATCTTTGATTAGTACATATCTTTTCACACGCAAAGTCATCATTATTTAGCAGACTTTTTGTCAAATTCTTTCACTCTTTTCTTGTGAATTGCTTCTGTCAATCATATTCACTCTCGACTATGATTCATACTTGACTCAGTACACTAGATCATCACATTTCAAAAATGTCATACATCTATTTATTATGAGTCTTATTTGCAACGAAAGATCTGAGCGTATTATCTTTCAAGTCTTTCTCATCATTGAAATGTTCTCTATTTCAGAACGTTTGTGATCTGACTTCTTGTTTAGACGATTTGCAATATTCTTTCATACTTTTCTTATTTTCTCATTAAGTTATCTTTTTTTGAAGTCTGATCATGAATTGCTATTGTTATCAACATGATTACTCAATATTCACGTAAGTAAATAACGAGTGCAAACTTCAACAATTGATTCATGATCAACGATGAAGTTGCATTTAGTTCAACGTGATATTTTTTCTCATAAATATGATGTTATTGATTCTCAGTCTGCATCGTTGACATCATCATCATCAAAATCAATTCTAGTATGTCTGTTATTGATTGATTGAAAAGAATCAAGCTGTTCAATGTTGCATACATCAAGTTTTTGAAATATCGTGATGACTTTGCAAAGATACTTTCACTGAATGCTCTGACAGCATTCGATTCTGTCTTTTTTCAAATTAGTCATCTATTCTTTTGAATTCTTAAACGAGTTATTACTTCAAGAGTGACACGTCTGTCTTCGTTGAAGACTTCTTTTACAGAATCGCTGTCGCTTGAATCTGTTGCAATCTCATTGTCATTGTGAGTCTCTGTGTATTCAACTGCGCTGCGCTTTGACGATGATGATGTCTTGAAGTTGCTTGTGTGATGACATCTTTTCTGTAATGTCACTTAGTATCTTGATAAACTCATCATCATAAAGATTGATGTACTCTCATGTTGCATTTGAGATGAAAGTCATTTGATGTGACTCGACAATGTATGATTATCAAGAAAATTTATGCAACAAATGATTAAGAAGAAGAATAGAAGAGAATGTCAGATTGTGAATAATTTTTTCTCATGATAAGAGAGAAATTTATCTTATTTTGAGCATTAAGAATAGTTCATTTAATCTTGATAAAAGTTCATTGAATCTTTGTCAATGTTGAATGAATTATAAGTCTTGTCATTGATTCTTGAGATTTCTCAATTATGACATGATCTCACTATGTCATCTTATACTGAGAGTCTTGAGCATGAATATGTTCTTTACAAGCATTCTACATAATTTCTTCAGTGATCAGCTACTTGAATCAAGTATCACAAGAAGTCTGAAATCTACAATTGTTGTTTGCAGCAAATTGAATTGTAAAAAGAAAGTGAATAAACTTTTCTGCATGCATTTCTTTCAATGCTGTTTTTCATTCACGCTCGTTGCTGATATATATTCTTGCGAATTCAACTCAATCGTATATCATCATATTTGTGACACAGTCGTAATTCAGCTCATTCTCAATCAGCTTTATAAATCTGTCATATTTCATGTCATTGATGCAAATTGAGTTCTTTACTGATTCATGTTTAAGAAGATCTTGTGATCTGCAACATGTATTATGATTGAGATCACGACTGATCTGTATTATGAGAATTTTGACTGATCTGACTGATACTGATTGAGATCTCTTGAGATCTTGTTCGTTGCAGACGACATAACTCAAGAGATGTGAGTGTGTTTTCAGTTGAAAAAATGATGAAGAATTGTACTTGAGATTGTTTCATCATGTCTCTCTGACTCTGAATTGTCTTTTTCCATTGTAATTTGATCGCTGTGTCATGAACATTAACATAAAATCACTTCTTGATCTTGTGACATCATTGAATATAATATGAAACTCATGATATATGACTTCAAATGTTGATCTGAGAGTCTCTTTCAACTTGTTTATATTTAACTTTCATTCTATAAGTTGTAGAGATCTCATCTGATTTTGTATTTACATCTTTAATTGCATGTATTTAAACTTATCAATGTTGAGTTCTTCTTTCACTTTGTTTATTGATCATTTGTAGTGTACATACTTTTTACATGACATCTTCAACAATGCATTCATTATATTAAACAGAAGACTTGATGTTTGTTGAATCTTTTCACGTCTGTGACTAACAATTACGCTTATCACAAAAAACTTTAGCATCAGCAATTCATAACTTCAGAATTTGATTGATGTCACACTTGTTACATCTTGTTCATGTGATAACTAATGTCAGCTTTCAGTGATCTACTTATTACTTAAGTTCTTAACTAGATTTATGAAATACATATTGATTATCTAGAGTTTACTACTGAGTCACTCACATTTCTTTATAACACAATCGCTCGCGATCATTAAGTCAATTCAATTTTTCAGATCAATTCATTGATACAATTGACTTTGACTGATTGACATCATAATATCAAATTTGAAGCTGATGATACTCTTGCAATGAGCAAAGCTTTGTTTGCTATGTATATTTCATAAAAACATAGTTCTTGTGAGATTAGACTCTGATTTTAGTTCTCATCAGTTCGTAGCTGAGACTTCTGTTCATCAAGAGAAATTTGATTGAGCAAAGTCAAGAGATGATTATAGTTCTTAGTTGATTAATCATGTAGCATCGTTGACTTTGATGATTCTGTATATGCTCTAAGACATAAACATAATACATATACATTGTTTGATTTTTGTCTGCAATGAGGTTGAATCAGTTTCAAATATCTTCAGCTTTCGTATTTGAAGTAGTATTCTGCTATTCTCATTTCTTTATGCAAGAAATTCTTCTTGTAGATCAAATTGTATGAATTTCAGTCGTTGAAGTTGTTAATGTAAAAGAACTTGTTTTTGTTTGACTCGCTACGACTATCGTTTGCTGATACAACATGCATACTTTTCAGAATTGTATGCAAATGAAAAAATCAACTAACTTCGAGTGAACGAGAATTTTTGACGTTATCTTTAAATCAATTCTCTATCTCAATCATTTCATGCATAGCATGTTGAGTTTTCTCATTGCGAAGTTTGAGTAGTTCGACAAGAGCATAATTGTGTCATAACTCATTATTCTTGTTGTCTTGATGCAACAAATCTATAATGAAAAGAATAAGTCGTAGCTGATCAGACAGTTGATCATTTAACAGAGTTGATGTTTCAGTCGCTTCTTTTGATCTCTTCTGAATCAGAACATAATCATGTCTTCAAACTTTCTTCTTTCTCTGTCAGTTCAATGAACAGTATACTCTATCACTGACAAGATTCTCTAAATCGTTGACATCTTTTTCATCTTGTTTTCAGCATTGAAGTGATTCATGAACGCTTACGTAGTATGATTCAACTCAGATCAAGTCTTTTTTCTTTTTATTCAACTTTCTATCTGATACAACTTTCTTGTTGATTATGTTGCAACACTTACGCATAAAGATTGTCAACGCATCAAGAAGCTTCTTCATGTTCAGAATTCTGACTAAGATTGATGCATGACATCATAACTTTGAATTGAATTCTGTCTCTTGTATTTGATTGCATTGTTCATGAATGAGTGCGTCTTAAATTTTACGAAGACTAAAGATATGACTGAATCATGTTATCATAGCAGTCAATGCATGCTTGTTAATCTTGCTTTGTCTTGTATCTCTGTAAAGAAGAATATCTTTCATTGCAAGAAGATTCAGATGTCAAGTATTGTGATGCAATAACTGTGTTTGAAACGTGTCTCGTTTGTTGATGCAATCGAAAAAAATCTTTATTAAATACTTGTATGCAATCTCACTGTGCTTTGTATTGAAATTATCAGCACTATTGTATCTTCAAATCTGACTTGCATAATGTATCATCACATGTAGTTTTGAAATGTTGAAATGATCAACGTTTATATCTGAACGCTCAGATTGCAAATGATGAAAAACATTCTTTAGATTGTTCAATCAAAAAAGCGCATGTTCAAGATATCAAAGAATTTCTTCATCATGCAAATAATACTGAGCAAGTATTATGAAGTCTATCACTGCTCAAGCGAAGTGAACTGCTGCAGATGCTTTCATGATCAGAAGTGATGCAATGACTGATATAAACTGACATACAATTGACTTTTGATTTGCATCAGTTCATTGCTTAATCGTACTGTACTTAACAAATCTCTACATGTCTTTAAATGATGAAATGACGCGAAATCTTTGATTCAACTGAGCTGTTTCTGATGCATCGTTTAAAGCTAATCTGATTTCTTTTCTTCTTTGACTTGTACAAACACTTTCGTTGATGATCTGACTGAATCATAACATCAGATACAAGATGATTTTCTTAAGTAGTTGATGTAACATATTTATCATCATTGTCTCATGAATATTGATAAACATATGTGATCATGCAAAGTTTTTCACTGAATGTATTCAAGCAAAATCATTCTCGATCATATTGTTCTTTCTTTGTTATCTTTGTTGATTTCTAGTGAATACATGTGTTCAAATTGATCATATCTTGTTTAAATTTTCACGCTCATGAAATGACACTTGACAGATAGAACATTGTTGATTCATCTTGATGTCTGTGATTAATACTTGTTTCTCGTAGTTTATCATGAACTCAATGATTATCGAATAACATTGTCTTATCTTATTGTCTGCACAAAGAACAGAAATGTCGTTTCTGATCATAACTTCAACGACTGTTACATGTGAAATCATGTATTAATGCATGATGATACATGTTTAACATACGCTTAAGTATGATTAATAACATCATGTGTCAAATCTTTGACTTGATATCGTCGTTGTCATTGTCAACTATGAGAAGAAATCTCAGAAGAATTAATCTTGATCGTTTTTGAGCATGTCTTGTGCGTCGATTTAGATTTTCTATCGTTAGATATATAAATCATGCAGATAAATCATCTTGATGCTCAGTCAAGACTGTCTTATTGATGAAAATTAACAGTGATATCACGATAGCATCATCAGAAAGCTTTTTCTGCGTTTTTCATCATCAATCAGCAATATGTATCTCGTTGTAGACTTGAAAGTTGTCGACATTATAATGTTGAACGAGTGCGTAGATCAGCTCATCTTGAAATGATGAATGATTCAACAAGAATCGAAGTGTCTCAATGATGTCACAATACAAAATGCAGTGCTGCTCTTCTTGAACTTCTTTGTAACTGAATTCGACTGTGAACGTTCAAGAATGTCATTCATCGTTTTTAACATCATATGAAATTTGATGTAGAAATGTCAATCACTTGTTTGCATCATGAAAGCTGACATGTTGATGTAAAACTCGCAAGCGCAAGTCTTGAAAAAATTGATTAACACTGTCTTTGATAATCTTTATTTGATGAAGTCAGTGAGTGAACGCGTAATTTGCTTTGCATTGAAATGAATAATATTGATTGTTGTTTGTGTTCTTGATCGTTTGAGAATTCAAGCTCAACGACTCTGATACTTTCTTTGACACGTTGACTGTTGTTTCAACATCACGATCAATTGTCTTGATGAAGATTTCAACTTGCAGCGCTGATGATGTGAAAAGAAGTTCAGTCTGAAGTTGTATCGTTTCAATTCTTGATGATATATGTTTTATATTCTGATTCAAATCAGCGTTATTCATCTCAATGTTCATGTGCTCTTCTGTGAAATCATTTATTAACATATATTCTTGATTCTCGTCTTCAATGTTCATCTGAACGCTTTCATCATGAAAATTATTCGAGTTTGAATCTCATTTTGCAGTCTCATGATCACGTCAGATGAGTTGCATTGAATTGCATAATGATGATTCTGATGATGATGATAACTTTCATCAAAAAATCTTTCGCGATCGATCATGCAAGCGAACATGACAGTGATGAAGATAATGTTCAAGCTCGCTGATGTTATTTATTGTTACGATTCTAGCTACGCACCTTCGTTGATAGCTATGTTGATGACTATGTTGATGACTATGTTGATGGCTATCCTGAGGGCTATCGCCGATCGCTCGCCGCTAGAGCATAGGCTTGTTCCGAAGCCAACTCTATTCAGGGTTAGCTTATGTTCTTCTGAGTCATATAGATAGCCGGCCCTTCTCTTCTAGATACTTTCCTTCCTTAGCATTTATATACTCGTTACATTACACTCATATAACTCGCTCTATGCTGATCTCTAACATTATATAAATGCTTCTTCGTTACAGGCGAAGTGAAATAATCTGCATCGATTTCTTCGAATGCTTCTGCTAGTAGTTCTTCAACCCTCTATCGACTTTGATCTAGCGGCTTGCGTTCGTGCAGCAGCACTCATCTTTCTCCCCTCGTGAGCTGATTCAGCGAGGATAAACAAAAGATTCGAACTCGTGCGCTGATCAGCGAGTATAAACAAACGATTGAAACCATTCGACTAGGTCAAAGATTAGTGAATTAACCGTTCATTCAGATTCGCAAGAGATTCTTCGAATTTGTTGAACAATCAAACGAGATCAGTCATAGAACTGCGTGAAGTCTCTATCTCGAGAAGCAAACCCTCAGTGAGCCTGCTTCAATGGCATCGTCAATGCGATGATCTACTCGCTCTCATCGCTCTATTCATCAGTGGATCTGATCATACGTTCATGTGCAACTAGTGAGCCTGCTACAATGACGAGCCCAAAGTCGATCTCTTCGATGAGCAAGTCGATCAGTGAGTCTGCTTCAATGACACTGTCAATGCGATGATCTATCTTCTCATTGTTCTACTCATCAGTGAATCTGATCATACATTCACGTGCAACTAGTGAGTCTGCTACAATGACACCTTCCGTCAATGCGATGATCTACCTACCCACATCGTTCTATCTATCAGTGAATCGATCTGTCGACTCGTTCGCGTGCAACTAGTGAGTCTGCTTCAATGACACTTCTATCTCGCATAGTGAGCCTGCTACAATAGGCATTTCGATTCTACACAAGGCTAAGAAAATACATTCATGCGAACATGAATCATTGAAGAAGAGGGGTAATGTTACGATTCTAGCTACGCATCTTCGTTGATAGCTATGTTGATGACTATGTTGATGACTATGTTGATGACTATCCTGAGAGCTATCGCCGATCGCTCGCCGCTAGAGCATAGGCTTGTTCCGAAGCCAACCCTATTCAGGGTTAGCTTATGTTCTCCTGAGTCATATAGATAGTCGACTCTTCCCTTCTAGATACTTTCTTTCCTTAGCATTTATATACTCGTTACATTACACTCATATGACTCGCTCTATGCTGGCCTCTAACATTTATCTTCATCTCATATGAAGAGCATACGCGCTGCATTATCTGTAAGTTTTTGATTAGTGTTTTTATATAACTTGTACAAAGCAATGATGAATTGTAATGATTCTTTATGCTCGACTGTTTATCTGTGCATGAAATGTTAGTAATGAAATGAATCGAAAAATGTCAATCGCAAAGTCAATGAATCACGTTTGTTCAGAAGTTATTGACTTCAATTTAAGCTCAATAGTTAAGATATGTAAATCATATAAACTATATTTAGCTAAATTGTAAAGAAAACGAAATTAATCACTTGAATAAATATCATCATTATTTTCATGATCTAGTTATTGTCACTCACGATGCGATCATTTAAATCTTTTATGAAATGAGAGTAATGATTGCTAAAGTGCTATATATCTCAAGTTGAAGCAATCTTCAGAATTTACAAACTTTATCTTGTTGTCATCATTTATCTCGCTCTTGTCATGACTTGATGAGCAACTTGAAAGATATATGACTATGCATTTATCTTCTTCATATTTATTTAAAACTTTCTGATAGCATGTCAATTATGCTTAAACTCATCGTCACTTCTTCTGAGCTTATCATAAGTGCAAGACTGCTTAGATTTTATAGTCATTGCTATCTGATGTACAATGAAGATTAAGAGAATTCAAGTATCAAAGAGTAAAGACTCAAACTTAGATGAAGAAATTAGCTGATCAACAAACATAGAAATGAACTCATCAGTCAAATAAATGACAGTAACGAGCGAAAATGATTGTTGATGATGAAATGACATTGAAAATGATGTAGTTTTGTTTCAAAGAGTTTCTTGTCTGATAATTCTTCATGTGATGTTGACTGCTTGTTTGAGTGACGACAAGAATTTTGATGCATCTGATGACACATCTTGATTGAACTCATCTATTGCTACTGTCAATAGTTAGATCATGAGTTTGATTACAATGTGCATATTAATAAATCAGATGTTGCTGCATACATCAACTTTGATGAAAGCATACTTGATGATGTCACACTATAGACAATGTCTGCAATAAACTGACTGCTTGATGAAGACTTCAATTTCATTAATGAATCTTCATTTCTTGAGAATGAATGAAGTCATTCAATGACTAGACTGAATGAAGAGTTGTTGCAGTCAATCTTTTCGTCATCTCTTGCGATTGCTGTTGCTTAATATCATATCGTCTTCGATTCTATTGCTTCATGAGAATGATTTATATTTTAATGATAACAGATGCAAATGAAGTTTTTACACTGCTCATGATAACATCATCAACGAGTAAGAAGATCAAGTATGTATGACTCATCTCTTTGCAAATGCTTCTTACGTTTGTTCTTTAAATGCTTTGCACAAGTGATGTCGCTGATCTGAATGAAAGCAATCAATTAACTGATACACAGAAGAAGTAATTCAAAATGATAATTAAGATTTCATTTCTTGACACTTGTATCTTTCTGTCTTTTCTTGATACTTTGAACTCGAAAGAAGTTTCATCATTTGTGATGTAATTGCTGAGATCTTTGCAAGTTCGTGAACTGATCAATTTGATGATGAACTCTCTTTTGTCGCTATTTTGCAAATGAAACAGTATATTCTTCAGATTTCTTCAATCATTACGTTTCTTCAACGTCTTTGTCATCTCAATTGATTAATCAAAGCAACAAACAATAGTCTGATTGCAAAGCGAAAAATGCGTGTAGTTTCAGTTGATACATCAGTTGAAGATCAAACGAGATTGATTACTACGTCAAAGTTCAAAGTCAAACTCACTTCCATGATTGAATACTTTTGTATCTGAGTCGTGTGAAATCTCTCTATCATCAAGTACGATTGTTCAGTTCACAACGTAAGACAGATCATATACATCTGAATCATCATCATGAAAGTCTATAGACTTCTCGATCATGTTCTCATTTATCTCTTCATCATATATTTCAGAATCAATTCTGTTCTTTCAACTGTTATTGTTGACACTTAAGATCTGCTCAAATCGATGCTGTGTATTATGTTTGAGTCGTGAGTTCAGATCAGTAAATCAAACAGTATCTTTAAGAAGATACTTGATGTCTTTCAAATTAAACTGTTTATTTCACGACTTTATTTTATTTGTTTACTTCAAAACATTCAATATTCTTTCTACGACTGCTTTTTCAACAGATTCAGAAGATGAATGAAGTTCAAAAGTAGTATTTCTTCGTCTTTTAACATGTCGAGTAGTGAGAGCTTGTCTAGCACTAGTCGTGATGTTTCATATGCGTTCAGTTAACACTATCTTTATGATAGTGTTATTCGATGTTTATTAAGTCACAAGTAATGCAAAGAGCGATTGAGAAGAAAGTGAAATTATGCAATACGTTTGAAAAATTGAAGTGTGTAAGATTCAATGAACTTGAATAATGATTCTTTGAATCTGCTTTAATTTAAGAATGTCGTTCTTTAACATCTTGACTTGAAGAAAATTTCTTGACTTTCTCTGCTGTTGAATCAACAACGACATCACATTTCAGTGACTTTATGACAATCATCATCTCATCTTTCAATCATGTGAACTATGATTTGCATCATCAAACGCTTGAATGTAATCTTCACAACAAGATGTTAAAGCTGTGCTACTCATAAGAGACTTTAAACAGAGTGCTTATCTTCGCGACTGTATTCAGAAAGCGATTGATAATAATGTGAAAGTTATGCAATCATTAAATGAGTAGATGCAACACGTCTTGATTGAACTACATGACTGATCTGCTCACTGACAATAAATGAATCACTGTGATTCGTGATGCTCTTATGAAAGCACTTGCTATCACATTCTCATGAATTGCAACAGTGAAAGTGATAGACAGATTCGCTTGAAAGCATTATGACTTGCAATGCAATACTGATTTTGTTAACAGACGTCATGATGTTAAAAGACAATCAATTATGCTTTCTAAGCAAAGAAAATCTCGATTCAATATAAATGACTAACTATCTTGACAGATTCTGATCGAATTATGAAGATACATATCATATTTTCACTATGAATTGATTTATTCATCTCGAAGAACGTTTTCAGTATAGTCATGAAAGTCGACAAATGATCATCACAGAAAGACTCAACATGAAAAATATGCAGATCAATGAAGATGTGACTGAGATGTTTATGATGCAGCTTGTTTACTCATGTCTCAAAGCGAAACATGATAAGCGATAAAAATGCAAACAATATTCACTGTATTATTTCTTCTACATCATTAGCTTGAATATAGTGAAGAATACAGTGTAGATAAGCATGATTCAATAAAAGATGAATAACAGCTTTGTTGTTTTATGAATGAAAAATAATCATTGTATCAAAATTGAGATCAACACTTCTATCATTTTAATTATATTTAATAGAAGAATACAATTCATCAACGAGATCTTGCTCACTTTATTCAAGTGTGTGCTTTTTTAAGAAACTCAACTTTCAAGACATCATAATAGTTAAATCAGAATCATTCTCATCTTAAAGACTTTCTATCTTTCATCATAATCAGATAACAATCTCAATTTGAGTTGCAATTATCAAGATCAATCTTTCAACTTCAACTCACATCAGTCTAGAATTTTACATTCTGCAACTTTATCTCACTTTCTATCTTTCATCACAATCAGATAACAATTTCAATTCAAGCTGCAACTGTCAAGATCAATCATTCAATTTAGATTTACATCAGTATAGAATTCAACATTTTGCAATCTCATTTCATTTTATCATCGTACATTCTACAATTTCACTGCTTCTTATTGCTTCTTCACATTTAACAGCTTAACATCATCTCACATCATTACTTTACATCTTTCAACAAACATCTTATCATGATGTTCAAAGAGAAGTTCAAAGCAATATCAATAGATAAAGATGCAGCGACTGATATCATGTATCACACATCTCAAGCGATGAAGCTTGAGAATGACAATTTCAATATTCTCATTTTGAATGATGAGAAGATGATGCAGAAAGCAGATTTAGCTGAGCATCAAAGCATCAGATCTGTCATCTTTCGAGCTAAGATTTTTTTTAAAATCAATAAAGTAGTCAAATTAGCAATTGATGCATTCAATTCTTTGAATGAAAGTCTTTACATTACTTGCAAGATTGTGATGAAGATCTTGATGAACTGAACATTCAGCATTCGCTTCAACATTAAATTACATCAAGTCACATCATCATTATTTGAAAGCTGTCTTTCTGTTCACGACATCTTACATAACTGAGTCTTTCGCTTACATTCAAATTCTGACATTCGCGAAATTATCATTACGAACTATTCAAACATGTCTCTGTTGCACACTTCTTATTTCAAATTCATGTTTTTCACACACAACATCAATGATTCAAAGATCAAGAATTTGCATCGAGATGAATGAATGATTCTTCTTGAATTTATCTTCAGATCAATCTCAACTCATACTCAGTCAATTCTGCTTGAGAATCATGAAGATTTATTAGTTCTTCAGAATATAGAGAATACACTTAAAAAAGTCTTCGATTTGTCAGAAGATTGCACAGTCAAGCTGAAGATCTTCATTTCAATGATTGAACAAGATATATTTCTGAATCAGTATTGAAAATTCAACAGTAGCATCAGAATAAAGCGAGACTTTTCAGCATTCAACATGTGATTCAGTCAGTCTAAAAATCACAAGCATATCATTCAAGTAAAATAAGTGACTTCAAAGAAGAATCATTTGACTATTTATCTGTCATATCGACGCACTTATTGCAATGACAAGAAGTGCTAACTTATCAAAGATTTCTCTAAACTACAGTCAATGAAGACACAGCGAGCACTGATTGCGAAGACTCAGACATTGCTCTGCAAGTTACGTGCACTCATCACATTTGCAAGAACAGACAAGAAGTATGTTGATTTGCTGCATCTTTTCAATCGTTTCAACTATCAATTTGACTCGAAGAATCACTTTGAAATGCAGATCAATGATGACAAGTGAACTGCTATCATTCTTGTCAAATCGTTTATTTTCTTCAACATGACAGATGTGAGCGTAGCTCTTCATCACTTTCTCATCAAGACAGATTGAAGCTCGATTGAGTTAAAGTCAACGTTTGATCTTCGCGAGCGTAAGCAATAGAATGATGACAAACAAGTACTTCAGTATTGTCTTTTCGATGCATCAAACATGATCTCAATTCGTTCAATCATGTTTGACAAGCTCGACAGAATCAAAATAGTGACAATCAGAATTCTTAATTCTGCTCATATTGACGAGAAATATTATGAATACAACGATCACTTTCGCGATATTATACTGAGTCAGAATCTTCATATTAAATTCACATTAATTCTTTTTGAAGACTTGAATCTCTTGACTACTCTTGCTGAGTGAGATATCGAGCTCAATAAGTCTCAGATGTTAATCATGCAATATCTTTAAAATCTTTCTAATGATTTTGATCTTATCAAGAAATTCTTTGAGATCGAGAAAACACTGATGAATGTCGTTATCACAATGCTACTCTTAAAGCTGAACAAGAAAGTCAAAGTGCTGAGTTCATTCAATAACACAGCTGATACATTCATTCTCAAACTGAATGAACAGCTTCAACGATTAAAAAACAAAGACATTATTCTGATGAATAAAAAGATCGTTCGTTTTCACTCGCAGTTCATTGAACGTCAGATAGTCGCTCAAGACAGTTACGCGTCTCACTCAGTAAACAGTGATTTCACTCAATGATGATGAAATGTCTTTCATGAGTTATCTGATGTCTTTTATGATCAGCTGACACATCAAATTATCAATCAAAGCAAGAAGACTTTACATGACATTAGAGATTGTCAATACAAATTGCATCAGATCAGTCTTGACACTCTGCTTTTAAAAGTCACGAGTTTGAGTGATCATTCAATGAATAAGACGTAATCTCAGAGTCAACAGAATGAACAGAGTGACAAGCAGCACAAGGCACAAGATTCTTCAATTGTATAAATCAATAATGAAGAAGTCAATATGACTCACGAAGATTTCAAGAGCGACGAGAATTCATTCAATATGAATTATGAAGATCTTAATCTTCATGTCACATGTTAACTCTTGAAGTGAGATCACGAATTCAAACGTCGTATGCTTCAGAGAATTATCAATGTCAAGCTCAATAGAATAAACAATGAGATTGAGCGTGATGCTGTTATTAAGACTTTCTGCTCGTACTTTCAAAGAATCGAGATGAGAAAAACTCTTGACATGAAAGATCAAGAATTCTTTCAGCGCATCGAGATTGAGCTAAGTGTGAATATTCTTGAGTATGACGTGAGCGCTGTTGTCTGCACGCTGATCAACTTTGACACTACTATGCTAAAAAAATTCAAAGAAGATCATACTGTCATTTAGAAAGTCGTGAGAGTCGAGAACGCAAAGATCTTTATTGTTATGACTCACAGCAACGATTTGATGCATATGTTCAATGATTATGAGTAACTTCAATCAACGAAAAAAGACATCAAGAACAATTGCTTCGCGCACTACATAAATAGAAGTCTATTTGAACATTTGATTATGCTTGAATATTCTCATATGCTTCTCACTGAACAGTATCGCACAATTTTCATCATAGATGACATCATATTCACTGTCTGATACAAAGCTCAGATGCAGTTCTCAGTTGACTCTTCACTTCAACTCAATATGACTATCACAATCATTGTATTGAAGAGCTTTTGCAAAATAGAATGATTATTGATATTTCTCAACATTAATGAAATTGACATAAGAGTCAATGCATCTCAGTTCAAGCAGAATGAGATTGAAGTCATTGTAGCAATTGAGCTAGTCAAGATCTACGCTGAAGTTGAAATATTTGTCAAGAACATCGTCATTCTCACAGAATATACTGCACAAGTTCAGTTACTGAAGAGAAGCTTAGTTTCAGACTCAAAAGTTCGAAATGTTGAAGCATACATGATTGATTCTTTTCAAGACGAAGAAGCTTCTGTCATCATTTTATGTATGATGAGAATCAAGAAACTTGACTTCATGTCTCAATTCAATTGTCTTCTGACTGTCTATAATCATGCTTGCAACTCATTTGTTATGTTATGTAACTATGATGAACTTCAGCACAATTACGCTTGCAATCTACATATGATACAACATGTTCAAAATCTGTTCTTAATTAACGAAGTTTACAAAAAATACTTTAGTCAACAAGAATTCATCGATTTCATGAAAACAGAGCGTCAATTTTAAGAGCAAGAATCACAATGAAATGAGAACAAAGCTTGATACACAAGCGAAGATCAAGCAACAAATTTCTCAGAAGAGTAAGAGCATTATCAGAACATGAGCGAAGATCAAGTAATAAATCTCTCAGAAGAGTAAAAGCATCATCAGAACGTAAGCGAAGATCAAGCAACAAATTCTGCAGAAGAGCAAGAGCATCATTGAAACGTAAGTGAAGATCAAGCAACAAATTCTGCAGAAGAGCAAGAGCATCATCAGAACGCAAGCGAAGATCAAGTAATAAACTCTGCAGAAGAGCAAGAGCATTATTAGAACGTAAGCAAAGATCAAGCAATAAACTCTGCAGAAGAGCAAGAGCATCATCAGAACTAAACTGATCATCAAGTTGAGTTTTCATATCTACATTCTGACTCAACTCAATTACTCGATATCAATCTTCTGACTTGACTCGATTACTCAATATTAATCTTTTGACTTGACTTGATATCGATCTTGAGTCAGAATTCGATTCAAGTTCTCGACTCGACTCATTAAGCAATCAAAAATGATATCAAATGTCAAGATTCACTATTTTTGAATTTATTACGTCATTATATTTGAAAGACTTTCGTGCAATAAACGAATTTATTTCTCTTCTCGTTGTTTGCATTATCTTGTTGCATTATTAATAAAATATATTGTATGATGTCTGATTTTGATAAGACATACGAATTGTCAAGATCTTCAATCGAGAAAGAGTTTAATTTCTTGATCGTTCATTCATTTACTTTCAGTAGTCTTCATTCTAATGAATTTGCAAGTCAAGATTCATGAAACATCAATCGTGCTTTCGTCGAAAAGAAACAAACTCTTCAAGAAGCGATGAATAGAATTAATCGCGATACTTCTCTTTTAATCTTAAGAGAGAATATTCAGTATGTTGAGTGAAGTGCTGATATCAATGCTCAATTTCAACAATGAAGATTACAGACGTCTGTTGACGAAAGTGTCATCAACAAGACTCAAAAAAAGATAGGTAATTCACTTTGAGTCAAGAAGATCGAAGTAAATAAACAATTCAGCATCTGAAACAAGTTTATTCAAATGATCTCAACGTTGAAAGAATATTCTAAGATTTCATGCAAGAATTGTCTTAAAATTCTAGATTATTCTACAGCTATTGATGAATCTAGTACGATCAATATGATCAAGCATCTCAAGACAAATGCTTGCATGAAACGATTTAAATGAAAACGACTCAACTCTCTTTCACAGATGAAGATATCTTTCAGTCATGTAAGTTCAATATGATAATGCAAATAGATAATGCAAAGTTGACGCGTTTATAGAAAAAAAGTCATATCGACTTATCATCTCAATTCAATCAACAGAATTGGGAAAAGATATTGTGCAAGATCTTTGTTGCACTGAATTTGTCTTTTCAAACCATTGAAAACGAGCATTTTCGACAGTTACTACAAATGCTTCGTTCAGAGATTACTCTCGTTCATTGCACTAAATTGTCAAGCATGATTTTCTTGAAATATAATGAAATTCATGCAAAGATAAAGCAAGACTTAAAAGAGTCACGACAGATTTCTATTGCGTTGAATGCATGATCTAGTTCTCAAAAAGTCGCTTATCTGAGAGTTTTGATATATTGAATGAATGCTACATTTCAATATCGTGAACATCTCATTGAATTTACGTCTCTTCAAGTTGAGCATACTGATCGTCATTTGATGCAAAAGCTGTTCAAGATTTTGAATACATATGACATTAAGAACAAGCTTTTTGATGTTGTTATTGATAATGCAAGCAACAATGACACTCTAAAGAAGAAGCTTGAAAGAGTGCTCAGTCAACGCGACATTTCATGAAATAGAGCACAAAACTCGATATCTTGTATGACTCATATCATCAATCTAATGACTCAAAAGTTTATCAAAACTATTGAATCAAAGACTTTGAACGACAATTTCGCTGTGTCATTAGACGACGATCAAGTTGAGAATGTAATCACAAGCAATAATCTTTGCACTGTTGTCAAGAAGATATTTATAAGATTGATAATGCAAAAAGATAATGCATTTACTAATCAGTGAAACAGATTCGCGCTCTTACTATTGTCATCAACAGTTCTTCTCAACGAAAGCTTCGCTTTCTAAAGCTTTAAGTCACAAGATCTTGAAAATTGATATAAGACATTCGCATTCGCTGAAACTCTATCTATTTGATTCTTCAACGTGCATATCAACTGCGCGACACAATCAATATATGAGTCAAGAAATTCTTGACAGATGCAAAGATTCAAGCTATTCGATTAAAGAAGAACGAATGATCATTAGTATTGCTTGTTGACAACATGTTAAATTCTTTCTATGAGCTAACTCTGATCATATCTAGAATCATCAATGTTGACATACATTTAGAATTTCGAATTTTTGATGCTCTTTTCAATTATCTCAATGTTATTGAGACGATAGTACGCGATAATGCATGTACTTCACAAGCACTTGTTCTTCGAGCTTGCGAACTAGCTTCTAACAAGCTTGCAAAGTACTATTTCAAGACGAAGAACAAAGATGAACTGATATACAATCTCGCTATGATTTTAGATTCTACTCAAAAGCTGAATTTGTATCAAGATTGAGATGCAAATGAGAACGATTCTCATTTTTATTACGACAAGTATAGAAAAGAGTTCAAGAACTATTTTCGTCATCATTATGAAGAGAAAACTACAACTGCAGAAGTCAAAGCGCAAGTGACTAGTGATGTTGATCAGATAATGCAATATGATAATGCAATTGATCATTTGTTGACAATGCTATAGTCTGTTGTGATGACTACATGAACTCTTCTTCAAAGAACTCAACGTCGCTCTATATCTGTTAGTGAAGATGATCGATATCTTTGCACTGATGCTATTGTTAAGAAGTTTTCAACATGAGAGTATTGAAGAGACAACGTCTTGAACTATTCAAGATTGACTCAAATGACTAAGAATGTTCTCTTATGTTCAATATTCTCTGTAGACATTGAATAAACATTCAGTCTTGCAAGAAGAGTTTGTCGATGAAATCTGTCAGAATCGTGCCTAAATGATACAATCAATGAAGATCAGAATTGATAGTGCTTGATCTTTAGAGATAGCTATAACTGAATATTAAGAATACAGAAGAAGATTGATACAAAAGCTTCTATTTATGTAATGTTCAGAGACTGCGCTAGACTCGAAAGAAATGTGTTTGTGACATGAAAAGAATGTGATGTAAATGAACAAGATGTTGGTGAAAGAAAAGAGTGTTGAGAAAGAAAAAGAGTGTTGAGTCATATCTGAGTCATATCTGAACCATATCTGAGCCAAACCTGATGCGAATTGATTAAAGCTTCAGTCTTGTTCAGTCTTGATACGCTCGTAACATTATTTCCCTCTTTGAAAATTCATGTTCGCATGAATGTAGTTCATCTGCTCGCTTTTGTTGATAGTTATTCCGATATTTAGCGCGGTTTGTTTGAATATAGCTTATGAAATTCGTTCAAAACTTTCTCTGAGTCATCGAATTTCTCTTTATCGACATAGTATCATTCGTCGTCTCTATCTAGATCTGTTCATTTGACTTTGTACTGTATTCGACCTCGATAGCGTCTGAAGTTCAATATATCGTCTATCTTTCAGTGTTCATCGTCTTCGATAGTGATTGATCTGAGTGATTCTGAATACGATCGCAGTAGCTTCGAGCTGAACATCGAATGCAGATGCTTTATGCTGACTGATAAATAAAGATGATAGAAGATACTCACTTTGACAGTGATTTGATAGAGATTTAGCTGTTTGTCT
>JAABUH010000815.1_pt1 | contig 40812 bp, 43 predicted proteins | sample 5559121 | NCBI WGS metagenome assembly JAABUH01 (sample SAMN10711871, study PRJNA513364) | rock metagenome | isolation source: Antarctica rocks | place: Antarctica: Victoria Land, Battleship Promontory nord | collected 2015-12-28
CTACAGCTACTTCCAACTCAGCCTGCACTATCTCACTCGCCTGCTCGCCCTGGACTGTCCCATCCACTGCTCCCTTCACTTTCGGCCCGAGCCGCGGGCTCCTCTAAAACTGTCATGAAGTCAGACCCCTCCCCCTCGCGGGGGGGAGGGGAGTTACTAGCGAAAACGGCGTGTTTGAAAAACACACTCCCCCTACAGAAATGGGAGCTACTACAGGAAACAGGTTCTCTAAAGAACTCCCCCCTTCCCTCCGCGAGGGCCGGGGGGAGGGGGGACGCCGCCCGACCATCACTATCAACCATGCAATCGTTACCTACCATCCGTCCGGAAACAGTGCCAGACTACGCGGCAATCGCGGATCTGCATGCTCGCGCCTTTGGCAACCGTCCCCACGAGCCGATCATCGTCACGCTGCTCCGGCACCGCGCGGCGTTCGACCCCGAACTGTCACTGGTGTCGGAGCGGGATGGGCGCATCGTGGGGCACGCCCTTTTCTCCCCACACACCATCCGACTGCTGGGGCATCCGGTCCGGGCGGTCAATCTGGCGCCAATTGCGGTTGAGCCGGCCCAGCAGGGCCAGGGAATCGGCGGCGCCCTGATCGAGGAGGGGCATCGGATGGCGCGGGCCAGGGGCTATGCCGTCAGTTTTCTGCTGGGGCACAGTTCGTACTATCCGCGCTTCGGGTATCGCACGCGAGCGTATGGCCGGTCGCAGGTGACGGTGGCGACCGAGACGCTAACCGTTGAGCCGCTGGAAGGGCAGGCGCCAAGGCCGGACGAGGTCGGTCAGCTCGACGCGCTCTGGCGGCAGTCTGAAGCGGAGGTGGATTTCTCCATCGAACCTGGCCTCCAGCTACTGGACTGGATCAGTCCCAATCCCGCGATCCAGGCCCTGGTCTACCGGCGGGATGGGGACGTGGTCGGCTATACTCGAATTCACCGCCTGGAGCCGGCTGAGCCACGCATCTTTCTGGCCCGAGACGGGGAGGCGGGGCAGGCAATGGCCGGCGACATTGCTCGACGCGCCGGCCCAGGTCTGCAGACGCTTACCCTACCGATACATCCTGCGGCTGCGTCGGCCGAAAGCTTCCCGGACGCGACCATCGTAGCTTGGGAAGCAGCGATGGCCATGCCCCTGGCAGGGAGTCCCCTGCAAGACTATCTGGAGCTGGTGGCACGCGGGCAACGCCCGCCCGGGATGGTGGTGTGGCCGGTGTCGTTTGAGCTGGGGTGATGCACGAGCTGGATATGGAGGGCTCAGACAGCTGGTGCGCGGATCAGGGTAACCGCGCCAGCTGCTCAGTCCACCAGCGCCACTCCGCTTCCGCGCCATTCATACCGGCATCCAGCGCCAGAGCCTTTGACCACAGCAGCGTCATGGCCCCGGCCAGGACCGCCGCGGCTTCCAGCTGTTCCCACTGTGGCTCGCCGATCGCCCGACCCAGGGATTCTTGCAGGAGCCGGCGATAGCGCTCCAGCACCTGTTCGCGCGGGCGGGCCAGGCGGCTCCCGTTGACGGCCAGGTAATATCCAATGTCGAGCGTGGCAGGCCCCCAGCCGACACCCGCCCAGTCGAAGGCAGTCACCCGGCCGCTAGGCAAAAAGGCACAGTTGCCGATCTTGGCGTCGCCGTGCAGCAGCGTGCGCGGCAGGGCCACGAACCAGCCGGCCAGGTGATCTGCCGGACGCAGCAGCAACTCGCGCACCGGGGGCGTGACGCGAGCCAGGGCGATCTCCCAGCCGCGGCGCACGTCGTGAAAAATCGGGGGGGGATCCGCTGATCGGCGGAACTCTTCATCCGCCGCGGCCGGTCCCAGGATGCCGAAGCGATCTTCGGGGGTGGCCAGCCAGGGGAGATCGAGGGCCTCGGAGTCCCAGAAGCGAGCGTGCATGGTGGCGAGCGCACGCAAGAAGGCGTCCTCCTGGGCGGTGCTCAATGGGCCGCCCGCCTCGGCCATGATGTACTCTCCCAGATCGCCCATCAGCAAACCGGCCTGGTCGGCCCCCAGCGCAAAGGCGAAATAGGGGCAGGGAAAGCAATCCCACACCTCGCGCAGCGCCGGCTCGCCGAGTAACAGTGCCTCGCGTCCTTGCGTGTCGCGCGTGCGGTACGCCGTCCAGTCGCGCGCCGGCCATACTCGCTTGACCACCAACTTCACCGCGTCGCCGGTCTGCAGCTCCACCAGGATGCGCTCCAGGGTGGCGCCGGAGAGCCCGGTCATGGGCCTGGGACCACGCTCCACCCGATCCACGGGACCAAAGATAGCCCCCAATCGGTAAGGATCGGTCAGGTCGGCCGGCGACGGCAGGCGGGGGGTGATCCGAGGACTCATAGTACAGAGTATCTGCCCGGCGGGTGGCAGGAACAGCGGGAGGCGAGGCGCACGGTAAGGGGGCGCTAGACCTGGCGTCTGCTGCAGACAGAGTGTCAGTGAGCCGCGCTCAATATACGCCTCGTCTGTTACACCTTTCGTTCGCCCACGTTACACAGAGAGAGGCTGCGATTGGGATCGGGCGGCGAGATTCCTGTTGGCGGAGGTGGAAGGATGGGTGCTCGAAAACGATGCGGTTTGATCGTCCTGCTGTGCGCCTGCGCGGCGGCAGTTGCTGTAGCAACGGCAACAGGAGTCACCGCCCGGCGGGTTGATAGCGGGCGGGCCCTCAGTCTCGGGCCGGGTGATGTTCGCGGGTGGACGGGCACCGTGGTGGTGGTCAGTCGCGCCGAGAACAACTGGCGTGCCTGGCACGACTCACATGAAGGCGGGCTGTATCTGTACCACGGTCAATGGGGCACGCTGGGGCGAACCGGAGGCTGGTTTCAGCGGCTGACGCTGTCGCGCGGGGCGGTGGATGCGCAGACCGTGGACCTGGTATCGGTGTTTCCCAGCGTGGCCCAGGCCGAGTCGGCGTACCACGCGGTGGTCCACCAGCACCCCTTCGCCGGCGAAACGGCGCTGACGATCGGCGCCGCCGCCGTCGGTTTTACAGCCAGTGCAGGGGTGGGTTCCGGTCGGGGTCTGGTGCTGGACTTTAGGACCCTCGACGTCTATGCCTGGCAGGGGAAAACCGTGGTTGAGGTCAGCGCGCAGGAGATGGAGCGCACAGGGCCTGGTTTTCAGAGCTCGATACCCAATGCTGCCGCCGCGGTGGCAGCGGCTCTGATCAGGATCACACTGTGAGACGCAGCGCACTACTCCTCCCCTCACTGGTGGTATCCGGCCTACTTTCCGCTGAGCAGCCATCGGCCCCCACCACAGCCACCGGCGCCTGCGACACCGGACTCACCCTGCAGCTCCAACCCGGACTGCCTGGAGTTGTGCCGCAGCGATTGGTAACTCCCGCCGGGGATACTCCCGTTGGGCCGTTCTACGCGTCGCTGCCGGTCTATCCGGGGGCACGCCGCCTGACACGGGTGCGGGACAACCCGATATGGTCATATCCCGTCACACCATATCTCCACAGCGGGGTAGCCGAGTACCACGTCTCGGAGAACCCGGACGACGTTTCGGTCTGGTACAGCGACGCGCTGGCCGCCTGTGGCTGGAAATCGGATGGAGCCTGGACATCCAACGCCGATGTCTTCCCCGACGGCATCGTCTTCATCTCGCGTTCAAACCCGCACCTGCAGGTCCAGGTGGGTTTCGGCGCTGCCACGAACGGCGACACGCTGATCGGCTATGCGGTGCTGGACGAGACGCTGCCCCCACGGCCCATCGCCTCCTACCTGCATGGACCGTTCTCCCGGGTGAATATCGCGTACGGGCTGTCGCCCTCCGAGCCTTCGGGCCAGGCGGCCCACATCATCCATCTATCCATCGCCACCCCCGCCACCATCCGCCGACTGGTGACGCGGATCAACTCCCTCACCGATATCCTGGCCGGTCTCAGGAGTCGGCCCAGCGGTGGCGATGGCCCCGCGTGGCTCACCTTTGTGCGCCCCAATAGGCGACATATCGGCGTCTTCGACACCGTCTTAGCGCTGCAGGTGCAGCACACGCGGACGCTGTTCGACGGAGATCGCGTGTGGCCGCTGATCAGCAGGCTGGTGAAGCGGTGCCTCACACAGCACGCCTGCCTACTTTCCCTCACAAAGTAAATAATCTATCGCCGAGTCGCGCCGAGTCGCGCTTAGTTTTCTTCCTCGCCATCCCGCCCCTCGGAGTCATCTTGAGCCCGCCCCAGTTCTCTTTGGGCCCAGTCATAGACGCGCCGAGTCAGGTCGCGGGCGTAAGTTGGGCTGAATTCAGCAACGAGATGGAGCGCTTCATACCGTAATTGAACAGCGAATGGATTCAGGTTCTCTAATTCCCAGAACCATCCGGGCTCTGTGATACCGACTCCCCTGACCTCATTCATCAGAAGGACGAGATCATGGGTCTTCGCCGGTATTTGTCCTTTGCTGATTAAGACCGCCTTGAGCGTCTTCTCCGCGATTTGCTGACAGTGGAAACCCGTGATCCAAGCTGCTGCCGAGAGGTCAACGAGAGTATCGACAGCATAGAGCTCTTCCGTCGCCTTCTCCATGAGTTCGTTGATCCTATCCGTTTGCATAGAGTACCCGTCCAGTGTGCAGTGCTTCATGCAGCGCCGTACCTGACCAGGTCCCCCGCGTTCGCACATCCTCATCGGAATACACGAGCACGTCAATCGGCATGCGTATCTCACGCAGTGTTCGCCGCAGGCGAACCATCTCGCTGAAGTGATTGTCGACAGAGGGCAGAATAACCACCAGATCTACGTCACTGTCGGGCGTCTCATCGCCCCGCGCGAATGAACCGAAGAGAATGATCTTCTGCGGGTGTACGGCCTCAACGAGCAGTCGGACAGCTCGATCAATGGTTTCGGATGTTGGGCGGGTGATCCCGTTGGCGTGGTTGGTCAACGTGCATTCCCCCCTTCCAGTTACACCATGGTACCCCCAGCACAGATCCGAAGGACAGCGCCAGTTAGCAGGTCTTTTTCATGGCCGGATGATTTCTCTGGGTGATTACCACGCTACTTTCCCTTGCCGCGCGCAATACCGCGTCCCACGGCTAGACCAAAGACCCAGACCACTCCCCACACAGCTCCGATCAGCACCAGGAGCATCACCAGAAGAATAAGAAGCTCGGGCAGGTGTCCACCTAACATTTCGCTCGCTCCTTTCACCATCTGGATACCCGGAAGAGCGGATCTCGTACCGAATAATACGTCGCGCATCTGACCGCCATACTCTTTGAGGGGGTAGAGTGACTGAGCCGAACACACGCAGGATTGGGCCGACGGAACACGCGATTCGTACCGTGCTCGATGCCATATTACCGGGAAGCGAGTTGGTATCCATGTGGCGCATGACCGGTAGTTTCACCAACGACGCCCATGGTGTCGAGGCAATCTCCCCCACGGGGACACCATTTCGGGTGGTGGTGAGACGCTATGCCCCATTCGGCGGCGACCGTTCAGCGAAGGCGAAGACTGAATTCCACGGGCTCGGGCTGCTGCACACACACGGCTTGCCGGTGCCGGAGCCACTGTATCTCGATCAGGATGGCGCTGTGCTGGGAGCGCCCGGAATAGTCATGTCGTTTCTGCCGGGCCATCAGGTGTTGGAGCCTCCCGATCCTCTACAGTATGCCCGACACCTGGCGTTAATGCTGGCGAGGATCCACGCGGCCCCGTTCAATGACGCGGATCGAGAGTTTCTCCTCGACGCTAACGCCGATACGCTGTGGTTTCTGAAACGGGAGACTATACCCAACCGGATAGCGGAGCACGAGCTGGGTCCCGACCTGTGGCGCGCGACGAAGGACCTGGCGGCGAGCGCCCTTCCCGTTCCAGCGGTGGTCAGCCACTGCGACTTCCAACCCGGAAACATCCTGTGGGAAGGCGGCGAGATCGCTGCAGTGATTGATTGGGAGGAGGCGGGGTTTGCAGATCCGGGACTGGACCTGGCATATACGCGCATGGACTTAACGCTGCGCGGCATGCACGATGCAGCGGCTCATCTGGTCCAGGTATATGAGGACGAGATAGGACATTCCACCGAGAACCTGGCGCTGTGGGAACTGGCTGCCGGCACGCGGCTCATGCCCGATCCAGCGTTTGTCGTCGGGGAGTGGAATGCGCTGGGAGCGCACAGTTGCACACCGACGTCGGTGCGAGAGAGCTTGAAGGCCTTCATCAAGGACGCACTGCGTCGAACGTAGCAGTGCACTGATCACATACCGGTCGAATAGGCAAGGAGGACGTGGTCCCCGTCTATTGTTCACTCTCAAACAGAGTTCTTGGAACCATCGGTCTCGAATTGCCCGACCGACAATGAGGTGCCATAAACCCCGAGCAGAAGGAGTTTTCTAGGTCGGTGCGCCGTGAACAGACGGCGCTTGAGCGTCTCAGAGAGGAGCAAGGTCCTCCTGTCAACGCCTACCACAGCAGTTGCCGCGGCGGCGGCCAGCTATCTAGACCAGGAATGGGACCGGCGAGGTACACGGAATCCCAGCGGGCATCAGCAGGATACTCCTCATCAACGGGGGATTCGCCGAATACCGCCGCCTGGATAGCTGCCCTTTGGCTGGACGAGAGTTGGTAGCCCCTTCTTCCATACATCAGGATGCGCACCCACAAGCGTCCGCCTTCGACTCGAAAGTATGCACAGGGTGGCGGCTCTTCCGTCACTGCAAATTCCATTCCCGGCTGCTGGATTGCTTTCTCCAATGCCGGCGTTGCATTCCTGATAACGCGGTCCATCAACCGAATTGGCGCGTCAGCCTCGTAGTTCGCTCGGTCGGTCGACGTGGGAAGATGTGAATCGTTCCTGGCCAACTCTTCGACATAGCTGTAGAACATATCATGCATGCCTGCCGCAAGGAGCCAGCAGACATCGCGGCCCGGGTCGTACCAGGTGACTGCTCGAACGCTGCGCCCGCCGGAGAGATCGGCGTGAAGCTTGCGTAAAGGGCCACCAACCCTGGCCATCTTCTCGCCGCTCTCCGGGTTCGTGCCACGACGTTCTACAAAGACCTCAAGAACGTGCTCGGCAATCTCTGCCTCCAGCCCTTCCAGGAGATCGTGTTCCAGGCATCTGGCCGTGATCGCCAGGTCGGTCACGCAGGTTGGAGGCGCTGTGCCCGGATGCGGGCCACGGCAGCCGCAACCGACACCGAACCATTCGGTGTCGCGCCTGGCACGTCCTCTCGCAGATCTTCGATTGCTTCCAGACAACGCACGGGATCAGTGGAGAAGCGTACTGCCAGCGCCGCCTGCATCAGCTCGCTGTAGTCCCGTCCCATCAACTCCTCACGAAGTTGCAGCGCCTCCTCAACGATCTCAGCCTTGTCCTTGCCCTCGACAGCAGACGCGACATCGAGAGACGCAGCGCGGGAGGCTGATAATTTTAAGTTGGTCTGGACCTTCTTTTCCTTCTGCATCGTCATTCCTCATTGCTGACTCAGTCAGCAAGCTATCTAGATAGCTACAATCTACAGCAATCCAATAATAAAGTCAATCTATCCGTCACCGACCCCGCCATCATCCATTGACTGATGACGCCGATCAGCTCCCTTACCGATATCCTGGCCGGGTTCAGGAGCCAGCCCAGCGGCGGAGATGGCCCCGCGTGGCTCACCTTGGTGCGCCCCGACGGCCGGCATATCGGCGTCTTCGACACCGTCTTGGAGCTCCAGGTGCAGCACACGCGGACCCTGTTCGACGGAGACCGTGTATGGCCGCTGATCAGCAGGCTCGTGAAGCGACGCCTCACGCGGCACGCCTGCCTACTTTCCCTTTCCGCGCGCAATGCCGCGTCCCACGGCTAGACCAAAGACCCAGACCACTCCCCAAACAGCTCCAACCAGCACCAGGAGCATCACCAGGAGAATAAGAAGCTCGGGTAGGTGTCCCCCAAACATTTCGCTCCTTCCACTACCTTCATATCTAAGAAACGGGCATCGTGTACCCAATGGTACAACGCCCATATGTCTCTCACTCTCTGCGGTTCGACACTTTGCGCTCTCGCTGTTGGTTGCTCACGGGGATGCCACTACCAACGGGGAATGCCGTTGGGCGGGTCGGGCAGGAGCCGCGACCCCTACGACAGCAATGTCGGGTTAACGAAGGCATTCCGCATCGGAGACACTGTCCCCGTAGTGGCCGTGGCTTGTCCAGCCTTCGGCGCTGTGGCTCCTGCCCGGCCAGCACGCGGTGTCTCAACGACGACACCCTCACTCCGCGCTCGGGCACGATCCCCCAGCCGGGATGGCTCCGATGCTGACCACCATGCCTCAGAATTGTCCGTTCATGAACCCTCCCAGCAGATCATGTTCCAGGCAGCTTATCCCCAGTCCCGGACTTCACCAGGCCGCACTCCCGACACCATGGTCAGTGCGGCGTCGGTCCAGTCTGCATAGGCAGCGGCGCCCAGACGAGTGAAGATGCTGAGGGCGGCCGCAAGATCCTCCTCGGCGCTTGGCGGGTCTCCGCGCGCGACGTGCATGAGCCCACGTTCGTAGAGTGCCCGTGCTTCCATGAACGGGTAGGACATCTCCGTGGCAAGCTGCAGGGTGTGTGCAAACGCCTGTTCCGCGTGCTCCCAGCATGCTCGGCGCCGCTCAATCATGCCTTGCACCCAGAGAGCCGTGACGAGATTCTCTCTGTTCCCCTCGTCCTCTGCCCCTCTCACGGCCTCCTGTACCGCCTGCAGGGCGCCCTCCGTGTCGCCGATTTCGGCACGTGCCCAGGCGATGAGGGCCAGTATGGTCGAGACATGCCCGCCCTCCGATGCCAGGAGAGCGTCCAGCCGCGGCAGCGCGTCCTCTGGTTTCCCGACCATGAGGTTCTGCTCCGCCATCATGATCTGGGCGTAGCGGGCCACCTGGACATGGCCGCAGCTCTCCGCCATAGCCGCTGCACGCACGAGATGCTCCCTGGCCTGCTCCCATTCACCCTTGAAGAGCGAATACGATCCCAACGATGCGATCGCATATGCCAGGGGCCATGAGGGGCCGATCGCTTCGAACGTCGTCACCGCCCGTGTGATGTGCCGCTCGCCTTCCCCGACCGCTCCCAGATGGAGCAACAGATTGCCAAGAAAGGTCAGCGCGTGTCCAACCTGCATAGGGTTTCCGAGGCGTTCGGCCAGGTCCAGGGACCGCTCCACATAGTGCCGAGCCTCCAGGAAACGGCCTTCGGCGTGGAAGCCGGCTGCGAGACTTTGCAAGAGCCCACGCGCCGTTTCCAGATTGCCGGCACGTTCCGCCAGAGCCAGCGCCGACTGCATGATGTCACGGCCTTCTGTGATGTTACCGCTCATGGAAAGAATGGTGCCGCGGCGACCCTCCATTTCGGCCAGGATGGAGTCATTGCCGGCGGCACGACTGAGGCGTGCACCCGCTTCCGCCTGTTCCAGGCTTTCATCGAAACGTCCCAGGGCAAAGAGCAGCTCCGAGTGAACGGCCTTCAAAGCCACCAGTGCAGGTGACGCGCCCTCGACGCCCGGCACGGCTTCCAGAGCCTGCTCGACCTGCTCGAGACCGAGATCGGGTCTGCCCTGCCATCGATACACCCGGCCGCTGGCGGCCACCGCCTGTCCCAAGCCCTCCAGGTCGCCCAGCTCCCGGTAGGTGGCCGAAGCGGCTGTCAGCATCGGGAGAGCCTCCTCAAAGCGCGACATCGTAATCAGCACGTCGCCCAGCTTGCGCCGAACTCTGGCGGCTTCCAGGGGCCGTTGCAGACGCTCGAGGCGGTGGACGACGTCGCGATAGTAGGTCTCAGCCATCTCGTTGGCGTGAACCATCCAGGCGCGGTCGCCGGCGCGTTCAAAGTAGACCGTGGCGTTATGCTCTTCGCCGGCTGCGTCGTAGTGGTACGCGATTGCTGCTGCCTCGTCTGGACGCTGCTGCTCCAGAACAGCGGCCAGCGTGGCATGAAGGTAGGCACGGCGATGGCGGGACGTGCGTTCGTACAGGGTGGATCGCATCAGCGGATGGCGAAATGCGTACCCATCCTCGCGTTCCTCGAGAAGATGCGCGCGTAGAGCCGCATCCAGCGCGTCAAAGAGCCGTGCATCGGAGAGCGACGTGCCAAAGACGCGCTCCGAGGCTGAGCGGAGTACCGCAAAGGAGGACTCCATGCCGCTCACTGCCGCACAGGTCAAGACCCGCTGCGCATCCTCAGTGAGGGCGTTGATCCGAAGCATCAGCAGATCCGCCACGCGATACGGCACCGATGGGATGTTGTGGGACATGCACCAGACACCGTCCACGCGCACCAGCTCGCCGCGCTCGCGCATGGCCTGAATCGACTCGACGGTAAACAGCGGATTGCCCAAAGACAGCTCATAGATGCGGTCCAGGATGTCGCGCGGAACCTCTCCAACCAGCCGCGATCGAACCAGATCGGCGGTGTCGGAGCGAGCGAGCCGCAGCAAACTGATATGGCGCGACAGGCCTTCAGCGGCGAGGGCGACAAGCAGTGTGGTCAGGGCGCCCTCCGGCTCCACATCTTCCTCCCGGTAGGTGCCCACCAGCAGCCATGGCTGCTGGTGGGAGTGCCGGGCTACGTAGTGCAGAAGCTGGAGACTCGCCGCGTCTGCCGTATGCAGGTCATCCAGCACGAGGACGACAGGTTGCCCAGAGGCGATGTCGGCCAGCAGGCCAGCCACCGCCGCGAACAGGCGAAGACGCGCCATGTCGGAGGCGAGCATCGGCGATCGCTGGTCTGGCTGCGGGAAGATGCCCGATAACGCCGGCACCAGGCTCGAAAGTTCCGGATAGGCCTGAGCCAAACGCTGTCGATCGGCCTCTGATTGACGCGTGAGGTGCTCATCGAGCATTCCCACAAAGGGGCCATACGGCAGCGCTCCCTCCTGCTCGTAGCTGCCTCCCCACAGGATCAATGCTCCCTGCTGGTGTGCCATCCGGGCCACCTCGGCGGCCAGCCGGCTCTTGCCCACCCCCGCCTCGCCCGAAATCATCAGAGCGGAGCGCCGAGAGCCGGCTGTATGTCGTTCCGCAACCGAACCGCTCAACTCACCCATAGCCAGCTCAAGGGGACGCTCGCGGCCCATGAACGAACCTGGAGCAAGTCGACGGACAATTGCGGCCGGTAGCGCTGCGGGAGGATGTTGGACGCCTGGATGCCGCGGGGCCTGGACGGACGGGCCTTCACCCGCCAGCAGCGATTGGTAGAGTTGCTCGGACTCAGCTTCCGGCTCGACACCCAGCTCCTCCAGCAGCACGCGCCGGCACGCCTGATACTGGCGCAACGCTTGATGCCGGCTTCCGGAGAGCGCATGCAGCCGCATCACCGCCCGATGCGCCTCCTCGCGCGCCGGATCGTGCACCAGCATCTCATGCAGCTGTGTGATCGCCTCCCCGTACGCCCCTTCGCGCTCTAACACCTCCGCCAGACGGTGCAGCAGATGCAGATGCAACTCGGCCAGCTGTTCCCGCCGTTCGATCGCCCACTCTTCATACCGATCTTCCGGCAGTACCTCGTCGGTGTAGAGAGCCACCGCCACTTCCAATGAGCGTCGGTTAGCTCCGGCCCGCAGCGCGGTGGCGGCCGCCTCCTCGAACAGGTCTGCATCGACCTGCACCATACGCTGGTCCAGCAGGACGACCCCATGGCTCACCTGGAGGTAGGCGCAAGGCGCCCGCGGTGGCAGTCCCGGCTCCAGCGCCCGTCGCGCATAGGTCAGCGCCTTGCGGAGGGCGGTCGCGGCCGATTCGGGGCTGAGATCGGGCCAGAGCAGGTCGAGCACCTGGTCCTGATGCAGGCGGTGTCCTCGCTGCACGGCCAGCAGCTTGATGAGCGTTCGCGCCGGTGGCCGCTGCCACGCGGTGTCGGCGATCTGCTCCTCTCCCCGTTGGGCCCGGAATCGCCCGAGCACCTGCAGCCGTAGGGGAGGTGGCTCCGAGCCTGCACTCAGTGGTTGCACCTGGACTACGCTCCCTCAGTGTGATTATGGCGCCGTTACTCTGTGCGGTGTCAAGCCTCGATGGCGACTCGCGCTAGCTCCCATCCCCTCCTTTACGAATCCAGAACCGGGCCCCTCGGGCCCCCGTCAGGAGTTGAATCAATTCATGCCCAGAGAGCAGGCACCAGGTCGGAATGTCGGCCCGCGCGCGCGGATCCGCTGACACGACCTCCAGGGTCTCGCCCACCGCCATCTGATTGAGCCGCCTGCGAATCGCATGCCCCAGGATCACCCACGCTTCGTTACCGGCGTCGAGTATGGCATCAGGCAAAAGAGGAACGTCATCGAGCCAGGCCAGCGCGTCTTCCATGGAGTGTATCTCCCTCCGATCTCACTGATAGAACGAACTGTATCAGAGGCATGTTCCCATCGTGTTCCCGGCTCGCTCTCATTCCGAACTTGGACGAGCTTTTTGCCGCCTATGCAAGGCTTGCCCTCGATGACGTGAAGGCGCTGGTCATCCTGGCTGAGGTACCATAAACCCCGAGCAGAAGGAGTTTTCCATGTCGGTACGCAGTCAACAGGTCGTGCCTGAGCGGCAGAGAGGGGAGCAAGGCACTCCCATCAACGCCTACTTGCCCACGCTCTGGCGACGAGCCGTGGTTATGCTGACGATTGCCCTCCTGGTGCTGGCGGGTGTCCTGGTTCACACCCTCGAGTCCCGACCGCAGGCGGGTGCCAATCTCTACAATGCCTGGATGGAGCAGATGAGGGTGGTTGCCTACGTTTCTGGTCCCATGAACTTCGGGGATAGACCGGCGGTACGCATTGCCCGCATACAGGCCCAGAACCAGCGAGCGGGTGGCGTCGTCGCGGGGGCTGTCGCAGCCGAAGGCAACCCATCAGGTGGCGCCCTGAGTCTTCTGGCGATGCCTCTTGAAAACATCAATATCGCCCTGGGCGGCATGCTGACCCTGATGACCACGGGCTATAGAGGCAACGGTTCCCAGTATCGAGCCGCCGACATCCGATTCATCCACCGACTCATCACTCGGCGCATAGTGGCACGCCTGCCCCGTTCGGTCGGATCGGACGGCGATGTCGATCACCTGCTTCCTACCCTGCGGAGTCTAAACACCGCGTTTGTTGACCTGGTTCCCCACCACTTTTCCTCGCCCGCTCCGTCTTTTCCACCAGGCATGCCGCATTAATGCGCCGTGGCGAGCTGACGAAATCGTACCGTCCGAGGGGCTGATTCAGCCAGGCGACAGCGATGTGCTACTCGGTGGGTCTCCCCAAACATGAGGTCATGATCTGCGGCACGCCAGGCCTGAAGGTAAACACGGGCGACCAATCCAACGTTCCGTTTATTGTATTTCCGCATCGCTCCAGGGCCATGTACCAGAAGGTGCCCCGCTGTGCGGGGTTACCTGGTGTCACCAGCGCGTGCATCTCGTATCCCTCCAATCTCGACGCCGTGGGACAACACCGAGGCCTGTAAATCTGGGCTGTCCCTTCTCGCCTGTGCGGTCGAAGAGGGAGATTCAAGACACGCGGCCATGATGAAGAACAGAATGGTACTGATGATGCATCGTGTTTTCACGGCTTCCCCCTGGGATCCTCAGTGAAGATGCGGTACTTGAAACTGGAGCAGAGACCTACTACTATTCATTCTCCCCGCTCGCGTTCGCGCAGCTCAATCCGCCGGATCTTGCCGCTGATCGTTTTGGGTAGATCGGTGGTGTATTCGATCTCGCGGGGGTATTTGTACGGAGCGGTAACCCGCTTCACATGGTCCTGCAGCTCTTTGGTGAGGGCGGCGTTGCCCTCATACCCGGCGGCCAACACCACGAACGCCTTGACGATCTCGCCGCGTTCTGGGTCGGGCTTGCCGACTACTGCGGCCTCGACCACCGCCGGGTGCTCAAGCAGAGCGCTCTCCACCTCGAAGGGCCCAATGCGATACGCTGAACTGATGATCACATCGTCGGCCCGGCCCACGAACCAGAGATAGCCGTCTGGGTCACGATAGGCTCGGTCCCCAGTGATGTACCAGTCGCCGCGATAGGCGTTCTCCGTGGCCTGCGGATCGTTCCAGTACTCGCGGAAGAGCCCCACCGGTCGCTCCGGGCGGACCCGTACCGCGATGTCGCCTTCCTGGTTGGGCGGAAGTGGCTGCGCGTCGTCGCCGATGACGTCCACTGTGAAGGTGGGCGAGGGCCGGCCCATGGAGCCGGGGCGCACCGCCATGCCAGGAAAATTGGCCGCGATCACCACCGTCTCCGTCTGGCCGTAGCCGTCCCGGATGATGTGTCCGGTGGCCTGCCGCCAGGTCTCGATGACCTCGGGGTTAAGCGGCTCGCCGGCCGCGACGCAGCTACGCAGGGAGCTGTAGTCGTACCTGGAGAGATCGACCTGCACCAGCATGCGGTAGATGGTGGGCGGCCCGCAGAAGCTGGTTACCTGGTGCTCGGCGAACTGGGCCAGGATGCGAGCGGGGTCCGACTTGCCGTACTGCCGGTAGACAAACACCGCCGCGCCCTGGCTCCAGGGCCCGAAGAGCGAACTCCAGGCGGCCTTGGCCCAGCCGGTGTCGGAGAGATTCCAGTGCAGGTCATTCGGAGAGAGATCGAGCCAGAACTTGCCGGTGATCTGGTGGCCAATGGGATAGGAAGCGTGGGTGTGCATCACCATTTTTGGATAGCCGGTGGTGCCGGAGGTGAAGTAGAGGATAGCCGGATCGTCCGCGCGGGTGTCCTCACCTCGGTACTCCGAGGAGCCGGAGGCGATCACCTCCTCATACGATTGCCAGCCGTCGCGCTGTCCCACCACCACGCGAATCAGGTCCGCGTGCTCCGTGCCGAGCGACTCCTCGGCCGAGGCCGCGGCGCTTTGGTCGAGAATCAAGGCGGTTGCCTGGGCCAGTTCGGTGCGATATTGGATATCACGACCGGTGAGCTGCGACGTACCCGGCACGGCGATGGCGCCCAGCTTGAGCAGCGCCATGAAGATCTCCCACCAGGCCGGCTCCGGCGCCACCACCACCACCACGCGATCGCCCTGGCGAACACCCAACTGCCGCAAGCCATCGGCCAGGGCAGACGACCGCTGGGCGAAGTGACGGAAGGTCAGGTCACGCCGCTCGCCGCGCTCGTCCACCCACAGCATGGCGCGCTTCGCCGGGTCCTCGGCCCATTTCCCAATGACATCCCGCGCGAAGTTGTACAGCTCAGGCACTTCGAGCTGGAAAGCGGCGCGCTCCGTTTCGTCTGCCGGCACTCGGTCTTCCGTCATGGCGGTGGCTCCTCTCCGCAGGCGTTTTCTTTATGGTACGCCTCGCGGGGGAGCAGAGGTACGCTACCCGCCGTGCTGTGCTGTCACCACCACCCGAGCCTCGCCGGCATCAATTTGCGGCGAGCCCTGCACAAAGTGGGCAAGATTGGCGTTCACCCATTCGCGAGCCTTGGTGGTCGACGCTTCCGCGCCTGCCTGATCTTCAAACACACTGATGGTAACCAGCCCAGTGCCGCCGGTAAGGACCAATGAGTAGGCGACGAATCCATTGGACTCGCGCATCATGGGCACGAATTCGTTCTCGACCCGTTGTACGATCTCATCCAGAACCGAGCTATCGGTCGCAGTATAACGTCGAATGGCTGTATACATGGTTCCCTCCTGCTGTATTGGTATCTCGACCCTACACAATTCAGGTGTTCGCGTCAAGAGTGCCCTATCCCTCTCCCACCACTCCCATGAATAACTTCTGCGCATCCTCCGCCGTCACCAGGTCCAGGTCGCGGACGATCTGGAGCGCGCGGGCCATGGAGAAGGCGACTTCACCCTTGAGCGCTGCATCTTCGGGCTGCAGCGGCGGGAACCGAATCTCATAGGCGAGATCGACGGTGCGCGGGATGTGACCGGTACCCTGGCCCTCGACAATGACGCGATCCAGGATGTGGCGGAGCAGGTACCCCAGGAAGTCCTGACGGCGCTGATACTTCTTGATCACGGGCAGCCCCATCTCGGCGGCGGTGGCTCGGTTCACGTCACCGCCCTCCGAGAGGTAGTGCTCCGGCAGGCCGGCGCCCATGGCGACCATCAGTTTGATCGCGTGGCCGTCGGCCGAGACGTCGCCGGCGTCGATCTTGGGCTGCACGGCCGACCACTGCTCGGACTCGTTGTGGACCAGCACCGAGCCCGGCTCGGGCGGTCGCGCGTACTCCATCATCTTCTGCTCGATGGTCTTGCGATCGGCGCCCGCCAGCTGGACGTCCCACAGAAACGCCGCTTTGTACTTGTTGATTCGCACCCGGTCGATCAGCCAATCCTTGTAGCGGCGCAGCCAGGGCAGCAGCGTGGCGAGATCGCTCTTGCCGCGTTTGGCGTTGCTGACCTTGTTGATCGCGAAGTGCATCACCTGATCGGGCACCGAGAACCAGACGCCCTCCTCGAACTGCGGCCCGGCCGGCATCGACATCGCCGGCGGTGCCCCACCGGTGATATCCACGGCCACCTGATTGACCGCCCGCCGGTGCACGCGCCGCACGCGTTCGATATTCTCCGGGTCGCACTCGATCTGATCGATCAGCGACGGGTCGATCATGCCAATCTTCACCTGACCGGAGTAGTGATTGACGAAAAAGCGGATGAACAGCTCGCCATAGAGGGACAGTTCGGTGGCCAGGTCGTACTGCCGCAGATTCATCCGGTTATCCGGGTCGTTCCAGAAGGCGTCGATGGCCTGCTGGATGCGGGGATGCTTGGCGACCACGTGCAGGCCATCGCCCAGCACGAAGTTGACGCCCATCTCCACGATGGCGTTTGCCATGGGGTTGGCGTTGTAGGCCTCGTAGACCTGATTGTGCAGGTCGAGATAGGTGGATGGAAGGACATCCTTCTGCGCCCAGTTATCGGTCAGGCGACGCCAGTAGCGGTCCTCCTCGCTGCCCGCGCTGTTCAGCCGTCCCCAGAACCAGTCTTCCTGGCTGGCCTCGGTGAGGCGGGTAGTATCAAGTTCTGCAGGGTGGTTGTCCGGCGATTTATGACGAAAGGGATGTGGCATGGCTCCTCACTTATGGGTGGGTGGTACCTTCACCGTAAGCGGGATTGTGCGAAAGTCAAGCGGGAGGACGCCCGCCCTTTGGCGTGCTCGGGTTGTGAGGTTAGTATCCTACCCCGTTGCCACGTTCCAGGTAGGTCACGCCCGTCGCATAGTCGATCTCTACTCGGAACAGCTTGAGCACGTTGCCACCCAGCGCTCCCAACGCAGGTCCGGCCATCATGCGAGCCGAGAACTCCTCGTACCGTCCGCCCACAGGCCGCGCCACCATCCACACATCCTCGACCTGGAACGGGCCGACGCTGATCCGAGGCACCTGAACCATCACCGCTCCTTCATCAAGGTCCCGCCTACCCTTCCGCGCCGTCCCCTGAGCTCCGCGGACATAGTCCCACTCCGGATGCTCTTTCCACCATCGTTCCAGCAGTCGCGGGGAGATCATGGTGCAGCCCGCTCCCGTGTCCAGCAACATACCATGGGTCTGCCCCTCGACCCCGATCTCAATCCGCGCAAACTTCGTCTGACGGTGGATCGGCGTCGGGAGCCGTACACCGCGTGGAGCAGCGCGCACCACGTCGAGAGTGAAACGGCGCTGTGGGAAGTCAAGAATAACGCGGTTCCGTGAGAGGAGCCGTCCGGAGATCATGTTGCCAGAACCTTGCTTGCCTCCCTCACGAATCACAAAGGTGGGCCCATCCAGATCCAGCGCGTGGCCGGCCAGCGTGATGACCGGGATCTTCACTGCCTCGAGATGCAGTCCCCATTCCTCGACGATCTCGGCGAGATTCAAGGGAATACCCACCTGGCGAGCGAGCGATTCGGTGAGGAGCAAGCCACCTCCTCCCGTGTCTACCAGAAACCGTTGCGTTGCAGTGCCATCGGGTCCTACGACGCTTAGGTCCAGAGACGGGCGATCACGGTCGAGATGGAGTGGAGCGACGACGGGAAGGGTGGTCATCGATTTATAGTAGTTGGCTCTGCACGCCTTGTGCATAGGAGGGGCAGGGGTGGACAAGTTGTTGGCTTCGGGTTGGCGTCAATTATGCGTGGACCCCGATTCGGCGTCCGATTGCTACGTGCCCGCTGCCCCCCCCTCCCCCAACCCCTCCCCCTCCGGGGTGGAGGGGCGATCCCCTGCCTACGACGCGAACACCCATGGCTCTTGCAGCGCTCTTTACATCTCCTTCTATCTACCGCTCTCCGGCGGGAGAGCTCGGAGGTGCTGATTGCCGGCCGAGTCGTCGATGGCGGTACCGTTTTCCCAATCGTGGACGATTGAATGAGCATGCGGACGCGAGGCACCAGGCTATGGATGGTGCAACCGGTGCAACTTTGCCACCCTGCACCGTTGGTTGGGGACATGGTGACGGTCCTTGGGGCCGGGAGGTGGAGGGCGCTCTGAGATGGGTGTAGATGGGATTGTGGAGAATGCAAGAAGTTCCGACGGGGGAGGATCCGACCGCTTCTCCTATCTGTCCCGGTTGCCCTGAGTGCGGTATGGTGAGGGGCGATTGAATCAACCGCCAGGTCATGATAGGTCGACATGGGTTCATTACAGGAGAGAGCCGTGGCTCAGGATGTGGAACCGCGCCTGGTATACGCGGTACCGGGCATGGAAACCGTACCGGTCCACAGGAACATGGTCTACAAGACGGTTGCGGACGAGCAGTTACGAGTTGATGTCTACCAGCCACCTGATATGCGGGTGGGAGAGCAGCGGCCGGCTGCGATCTTCATCCACGGCGACGGGCCACCTGAGATGCTCCGTGACATCAAGGACTCCGGCCAGTACGTGCCATGGGGCCGGGTGACTGCCCTCATGGGCCTGGTCGCAGTCACCTTCAATCACCGCTCGACCGAGCGATGGACCAAGCTGCCGGAGGCAGCCAGTGATGTCGACGATCTGCTGACCTACGTTCGCCAGCACGCCGACAAACTGGGGATCGACGCCAACCGGCTCTGCATCTGGACCTGTTCGGCCGGCCCGCCAGTTGGATTGCGGTCCATCCTGCGTGATCGTCCCAGCTGGGTCCGCTGCATCGTCGTCCACTACGGTGTGATGGACCTCCAGCCGCAGCGCGCTCGGATCGACGGTGCGGTGTCTGATGACACGCTGCGCGAGTTCTCGCCTGTCTCCTACCTGGCGGATACCGAGGGCATCCCGCCCATGCTGATGAGTCGGGCGGGGCTGGATCGGCCAGAGCTGAACGCGACTATCGAACAGTTCGTGATGCAGGCGATTGCCGTTGGTGTGGAACTCGACTTCCTGAACCATCCCACCGGTCATCACGCTTTCGACGTCTACGACGATGTGCCACGATCTCATAGCATCATTCGCCGCACACTGGACTTCATGAGGCAGTATGCATAGCATGCAGGTCTTTGCCGGCGCGCTCCTTCTATGTGGTGCGGCTTTGGCGATCGGCACGCCTCTGACGCTGCAAGCAAGTCGTACCAACGCCCAAAGTCCAGGGCCGGCGCCTGCGGAAGAGGCGAGAGCTTCTTCTCCCGGTGCGACGTTCGCCGTATCTGCTGCTACGCCACGTCGGTTCTTAGATCTCATGACGAGCCCCGTACCGTATCCGTGGATCATGGGCACGAAGTGGCCGCCAGAGACTTTGGTTCGTGTGACCGTTCACTGGCACTCGCAGCATAACCAGTTCACGCTACGCACCCGGCATGACGGCTCGTTCGGCATCAGTGTGGCGGGTGTGCGATGGTGTACGGGGCTGGTTATCGACGCAGTGGACGCCACCAACTACCGGGTGGTCCTGCACGGGGTCAATGTCTTCCGTCCGTGTCCGCCGGTCACCGAGGCGGCTCACATCGCGATTCGCCTGCTGAGTGCGAAAGGATTGAGGGTACGTCAACAGACCATCGATGCACGGCGCCCGAAGCGGTCGTACACCATGCACCTGGGCGACATGCTTTTTGTCTATGTGCAGGAAAATCAGGCGCCGCTCAGTCAGATCGACGCGCGCTATTGGCGCGTCATCGAAGCGGGAGTGATCCCGGTCTGCCCGCCGAACGCCGACTGCTCTTTCCCTCCTGGCGCCTACTACCGCGTCGTGGCGCAGCACATCGGACGGAGCCACCTGCCGCTTGCACAGCGGAGGACCGCCAGCGTCCAGGTCTTGCCGTAGCATGCCGTCAGGAACGGTAGACGATGGACCCACACTCGTGAACAGCAGCTCACCCACCCTCTGCGTGAAACGACAGTGTGCGGGGGCACGTGGGAATGACGAGACATCCGAGGCGACATCCCCCTTTGAATGCCTCCTGCCCTTAGCTCAAGATGGTGTACTTACGAGAATCGCGACTACCCCGCCAAGCGGAGCGCACACACGGGCATCCGTCTTGCACGTGCATCACCCTGAAGGGCGGAATACCCCCGCGCGCCGCCGGAGGTGCTGGCCTGCGGGCCAGTCCGCCCAGGACGGGCAGGCTACCGGACGTCGACGGCACACCGGGCTACCGGTAGGTCGTACTCGGTCGATAACGGCGGGTAGACCGCTCCCTTGCACCCCATTCGGGGCACGAGCTGGGCGGGATCGGCCCGCAGGCCGACACCACGGTTCCAGGCCGGCCAGGATACCCCGCCATGGGGTGCATACCCCGCCGAAGGGGGCACACGGCAGGCGGCCGGCGTACGGGCGCCATGGCGTACGTTGGTCTCGGAGCCGCGAATTAAGCCACCCGTATCTGCCCTTAGCTCTCCCAGTCCGGCGCCAGGACGGCCATGAGTAGGGTATCGTGCGGCATGCCCTCCCACCACAGCGCGTCGCGCATTCGGCCTTCGTGTCGAAATCCGACCTTCTCGTAGACATGGATGGCGCGCGAATTAAACGCGAAGACCTCCAGGGCGACACGATGCAACTGCAGCGGACCGAACGCATGGGCGAGCACCAGCCGCATCGCTGCGGTACCAAGGCCGCGACCGCGAGCGCCTGAGGACAGGGAGATGCGCAAGCCAGCCGACCGGTTCGGCTCGTCATAGTCATTCAGGACGACCTCGCCGCAGAAGGCGCCGTCGCTCGGGTCGATGATGGCGAGAGTGATGCGGTCGGTCTGAGTGGCGCGGGAGGCGCAGTAGGCGGCGATCTCCTGGTACGAGAAGGTGCGGTGGGTACCGGTGAGGCGACGCGACTCGGGGTCTTGCAGGTCCCTCCACATGTCATCGGTGTCTCGCGGCTCAAGCGGGCGCAGCACTATTCGCTCGCCGCGCAAGGTTGGGCTGGTCCATGTGGTTGCCAAGCGTTCGCCCCGTTCTTTGTAGTTTGCCACCATCGTAGCGCAGGTGACACGAAACAATATCGAACTGTACTTCGTCGATGCTCGTACCGGGACGCTGACGACGTACATGAATGTGGGTGGGGGTGTAAGCAGTATACGATCCCCTCGCTCCAGCCGACTCGCCGGCAGCCTTTCTTGATGACTGTCCCGCGAAAGTCGATGCCGGCATGACAGCGGTACTGGGAGCCGTTGCCGTTGCGCCTCCACCGCAGTTCTCGGGGGGAGGCTACTGGGAAGTTATGCACGGAAAGATGATAGGGTATTTTGAGGTACGGAAGCAGGGACCAAACCGAGAACAATTCCGTCTGTTCTGCATCTTGGAGAACTCAGAGCACAAAGCGGAGCTTGAGAAGACCGGCTTGAACTGATCCCCGATGAGATGCGGACGCTGGGCTATCAGGTGATCGATCTACTCGGATCAAACCCATGCCGTGGGAAAAATCCACCTAGCCCCCGTTGCCGATGAAGACGCCGGCGGCAAAGACCAGCGCTCCGCCGACCACCACCTGCAGGATGCTCATAAAGAAGTTCATGCTGAAGAACTTGTAGCGAATAAACGCGATCGCAATCAACTCGATGCCCACCACCAAATAGGCCAGCGTCAGGGCGGTGTGCAGGCTGGCCAGCAGAAAGGGAAGCGTGTGGCCCGCGCCGCCGATAAAAGTCATGGCGCCGGTAATCGCGCCGCGCTTGACCGGGGTGCCTCGGCCCGTGAGTTCCCCCGTATCGGAGAGCGCCTCCGAGAAGGCCATGCTGATGCCGGCGCCCACCGCCGCGGCCATACCGACCAGAAAGGTGGTGTGCGCATTGTGGGCGGCAAAGGCGGTGGCAAACAGCGGGGCCAGCGTCGACACCGAGCCGTCCATCAGACCCGCCAGGCCCGGTTGCACTATCTTTAATACAAATTGCTGTTCTTTGGTATGACCGTCGATCGAGGTGGCCGGATTCTCGTCCCCAGCCGGTATCTCTGAACGTGCTTCCGCCATGCTCGCTCCTTCGTGCTTCCGCCGCACTCGTTACTGTCAGTTTGCAGGAAGCAGGCCATCCGGTGGAGGGAGCCGGCAGGACCCGCAGTAGCCAAGAAATGTCTGCGTCTGACTGACGATCTGAAAGTCGGGAACGATAGGAAGCTGTGGGGGCGTCGACCAGACAACATCCGCGATGGCGCCGCACGAGAGACACACTACCTCAGCGTGTGGCGTGGTGGTCGTGTCAAAGTGGCTGGTGCCGTCAACGTCGAAGCGGCGCAATTCACCCAGGGCGACCAGTTCATTGAGCGTCTTGTACACCGTGGTCAACGACACCATCGGCATCGATTCGCACACCTGAGCATGAATGGCCTCGGCCGTGGGGTGAGTCTGGTCCCGCTCCAGCGCTTGATAAATCATCAGCCGCTGGGGTGTGACTTTCCCACCGCGCTCGCGGATAGACTGCACCAACTTGTCAATCGAGTTCATCGCTAATCAACAACCATTTCTAACTACCTTTCAGTATAGCTAGATGTTGCTGGTCCGAACAATAGCAAAAAGGGGAGAGCGCCAGCGGCGCTCTCCCCCTCGAACCGGTCGTGACTAGGCGGTGCCCAGGCCGTTGACGACGTCCTGGAAGAGGACTTGCAGATACGGACCGATCAGGATGATGGTTGTAGACTGACTACACAGAGCCATGCAACGACCAGGAGGAACACCATGCCCGAGGTTGAGGTCCCCGAGTGGTTCAACGCCGCATCCTACTTTGTCGATCGCAATCTAGCAGAGGGACGGAGCGACAACGTCGCCATCCTCTTTCAGGACCAGGAACTCACCTACCGGCAGGTAGCGGAGAATGCGAACCGCACCGGGCATGCGCTGCGCGAGTTGGGCTTGCAGATGGAGCAACGCGTGATGCTCCTGCTGCTGGATTGCCCGCAATTGGTCTACTGTTTCTTCGGGGCCATGAAGATCGGCGCCGTGCCGGTCCCGGTGAACACCCTGTTGAAGGCTGGGGACTATCGCTATCTGCTGAACGATAGCCGGGCCCGGGTGCTGGTCGTGAGCCAGGAACTCTATGCCACGGTCGAGCCCATCCTGGCCGAGCTGGAGTACCTGCGGCAGGTGGTGGTGGTGGGGCAGGTGGAGGGCCGCCCCTCGTTCGACGATCTGGTTGCCGGCCAGCCCCACGAACTGGCCGCGATACGTACCTACAAGGACGACGTCGCCTTCTGGCTGTACACCTCCGGCACCACGGGTATGCCGCGCGCCGCGGTTCACCTGCACCACGACATGGTGCATTGCTTTGAACTGTACGCGCGAGGCATTCTAGATATCGCCGAGAGCGACCGCACCTATTCCGTCGCCAAGCTGTTTTTTGCCTACGGACTGGGAAACGCGCTCTACTGTCCCTTCGGGATCGGCGCCACCACCATCCTCTTCCCGGGCCGGCCCCAGCCGGACGCGGTCTTTGAGGTGGTCAACCGCTATCGCCCCACGCTCTTCTTCGCCGTGCCCACCGCCTATGCCGGGATGCTCCATGCCGCCGAACGGGGTACGCCGATCGATATGGCCTCCGTTCGTCTCGCGGTCTCCGCCGGCGAGTCGCTCCCGGCCAGCATCTATCAGCGCTGGTTGGAGCGCTTTGACGTGGAGATTCTGGACGGCATCGGCTCGACCGAAATACTCCATATCTTTGTCTCGAACCGCCCGGGCCAGGTCCGGCCCGGCTCGACTGGCAAAGTGGTGCCCGGCTACGAGGCGAAGCTGGTGGACGACGACGGCCAGCCGGTCCCAACCGGCGAGGCGGGAAATCTGACGGTACGCGGTGATAGTATCTGCGCCTATTACTGGAACCAGCACGATGCTACCCGCCGCGCCATCCAGGGAGAGTGGATGCGGACCGGCGACAAGTATCACCTGGATCAGGACGGCTACTTCTGGTACGACGGCCGCGCGGACGACATGCTCAAGGTCGGCGGCATCTGGGTCTCGCCGGCCGAGGTGGAGAACGTGATCGTCGAGCATCCCAGCGTGCTGGAATGTGCCGTGATCGGCGCCGAGGACGCCGACCGGCTGGTCAAACCCAAGGCCTTTGTGGTGTTGAAGGACGGCACGGACGCCGGCGATGAGCTGACCGGGGAGATTCAGTCCTTCGTGAAGGGACGGATCGCGCCCTACAAGTATCCGCGCTGGATCGAGTTCGTGGAGGAGCTGCCCAAGACGGCGACCGGAAAGATCCAGCGCTTCAAGCTGCGCCAGGACGCGGACCAGACGGCATGAGCAAGCTCACCTCGCTGGCCGAGGCGATCGAGCGGCTGGCGCCGGACGGCGTCTCGCTGGTGATGAGCGCGGCGCTGGAGGCGGCGATCCCCTTTGCCGCCGGCGCGGAGCTTATTCGCCAGCAGCGGCGCGATCTAAGCGTGATCGCGCCCATCTCCGACCTGCTCTTCGATCAGCTGATCGGCGCCGGCTGCGTCTCTCGGGTCCAGGCCGCCTGGGTTGGCAACGTCAGCGCCGGGTTGGGCCACAACTTCCGGCGTGCCGCCGAGCAACACATTCCTCGCCCGATCGTGATAGAGGAGCACAGCAACTTCTCTATCAGCCTGGCGCTGCTGGCCGGCGCCCTGGGCACGCCCTATCTGCCCACCAGGTCGCTGCTCGGCACCGATATCCTGCGCCACAATCCTTCCTTCCAGACCGAGACCAATCCGTTCGGCAATGACCCGCTGGTGTTGGTACCGGCGCTGACGCCGGACGTCGCCATCCTGCACGTGCAGCGCGCCGACGAGACGGGCGGCGCCCACGCCTGGGGCAATCTGGGCGTGAGCCGGGAAGCGATCATGGCCGCCCGCCACACCATCCTGACCGCCGAGGAGATCGTGCCGGTCGAGGTCATCCGCAGCGACCCAAACCGCGTCCTGGGCCCACCCACCAAAGTAGCGGCGGTGGTCCACCAGCCGGGCGGCGCGCATCCCGCCCCGGTCCAGGGCTACTACCACCGCGATCACGACTTCTTCCACCAGTACCATCGTGCCACCCGCACCCCTGAAGGCTGGGAGGCATGGCTGCACGAGTGGATCCTGGACGTGCCCAACCGCGCCGCCTATCTAGCCAAACTGGGCGCCGACCGCTGGAACGCGCTGCAACGCCGCGAGCACCGCTATGCCGCCGCAGTCGACTACGGGTATTGAGCTATACCTGAAAACTCAGCGCGAGCCGCTGGGGCGGAAGCGTCCACCAGCTCAACCGGGCATGCTGTACTACCACCATTGGGACCATAGTCACGCTTTTCACCCAGGCAAAAGCCTCCTATTTCCCGGTCACTCCACTTTTTGGGCCTTCCGGCTCTAGGCAGGCCCTGATTGCTGCGATACACTCGGGCCAGTCGAGCAATGAGAGGTGATTCTATCGTGGCTGCCGTCCTCAAGCCTGCTCTGGAAGTGCAGGCGCCCCCTCCGCCAGCCGCTGGCCGGGTGGCGCCATCCCGCTACCAGGTCGGATTGATCGTGGTGCTCGGGGCCATCTTTCTGGTTGCCCTGGCGCCCAAATTGGATACCGATCTGTGGTGGCACCTGAAGGACGGCGCCTACATTGCCTCCCACCATGCGGTGCCAACCAGCGACTACCTGTCGTTTACCTTCGCCGGTCATGCCTGGACCGATCACGAGTGGCTGGCCGATCTCTTCCTCTATGGGTGCTACCGGCTGGCCGGACTGTGGGGCACGATCATCGCCTTTGCCGCCATCATCTGTGCCACCTTTGGCCTGGTCTACTCCCGGATGGCGCGTGCCGGCGTCAACCGCATGCTGGCACTCTTCGTGCTCTCCGCGGCCTTCGTGGCCTCCTCAGCCACCTGGGGCGCCCGGCCCCAGATGCTGACCCTCTTCTTCCTGGCGGTGTACGCCCTGACGCTGGAGCGCTGGCTGGCCACGCGCGATCGCCGCCTCCTGGCCGTGTTTCCGGCTGTGATGATTCTGTGGGCCAATCTGCATGGTGGCTGGGTGCTGGGCCTGGCTGTGCTGGTCCTGACCCTGGTGGGCGAGTGGCTCAACCACGCCAACCGGCACCATGGCGCGCTCTCCCGCGGTGAACTGCGTGCCCTGGGGGTGACTGTCGTGCTGACCCTGCTGGCGACACTGCTGAACCCAGCCGGGCTGCGCGAGGTGCTCTACCCGCTAGTCTGGATTTTCCCCTCGGCGTACTCCAACGTGCTGACCGAGTGGGTCTCCTCCGACTTCCACCAGCCGGTCACCATGGTCTTCGAGGGGATGCTGCTGGCCTTGATCGCTGCCTTTTTCATCGGCCGGCCGCGTATCAACTGGACGCATCTGATTCTGATCCTGGCCTTCACTCATTTAGCGTTGAGCCAGGCGCGCAATGTGGCCGTCTGGGCGGTGCTGATCAGCCCTCTGCTGGCCATCTACCTGCAGCGAGTGCGCGGCGAGCGGTCAGCGCCAGGCGCCAGTGCTCGACCGGCCCGAACCATCCGACCCCGGACCGAGCGCATCCTGAACATCACCCTCCTGCTGGTGGCTTGCTCACTGTACATCGTCGAGACGCTCCACTTCGTCAACGCCAAAGCGCTGCGGCAGAACGAGGCGAGCACCTTTCCCGCCGGCGCCGTGCGGTACCTCCAGACCTATCGGTTGCCGCCGCGCACCTTCACCTCCTATGCCTGGGGCGGCTACCTGCTCTGGAAAGCGTACCCACGCTATCGCGACTTCATCGACGGCCGCGCCAATACGCTGTTCGACACCCACCTGCTCAATGCATATCTGACAGTCTCCGCCGTAGGACCCGGCTGGCAGGACGTGCTGCGCCACTATCGGGTGCAGAATGTGCTGGTCCAATCGAATGCGCCCCTGGCCCAGGCTCTCGCCGGCAATAGCAGTTGGCGGTTGATGTATCGCGATCCGGTTGCCGCGCTCTACACAGTGAAGTGATGTTGCCCAGCCGTAGCGTGCGGACGGTTGATCGCGATGTCCCTGGGCACTACCGGGGACCGCGTCTCGGATGGGGAGGGATTCTACGGAGACTGTAGGCCAATACGGTTGACTTCAACGGCTCTCAAGCCGACGTACGCCACGCCGCCTTTGCCCCCCCAATGATGGGGTATCTTGACCGGCTGGAACCGTGGTGTCGGCCTGCGGGCCGATCCCGCCCAGGACGGGCGGGCTACCTGCCGTTATCGACCGATTACGACCGATCGGTAGCCCGGCCCTGGTGCCGTCTACGTCCGGTAGCCCGGCCGTCCTGGCCGGACTGGCCCGCAGGCCAGCATTGATGGTTGCGTGCGAGGCCTGTCCCCATCGTTACAGGGCTGGAAAGGCAGCCCTGCGGCGCCGGAGAGTCTAGCTCCGCTTCTGATGCCGGTGCATGACGGATACTGGCGTGTACCGCCTTGGCGGCGTATCCGCGATTCTCTTCAGTCATCCGTCTTGGGCTGTAGTCAGCCTCCCCGTCTCAGGTATGTATAAAGGAGGAGCAATTGCGTGGGTGGGATCCCGGACCAAGCGATGGCAGTAGGAGGACACAGTGCCGACATTGAGCGAGAAGGATCGCGACAACTTGCCGGATAGTGCGTTTGCCTTTCCCAAGGAGCGCAAGGAGCCTCTGGTGGACGCGTCGCATGTGCGGAACGCGGTGGCCCGATTCGATCAGGTCGAGGGGGTAACCAATGCCGAACGCGATGCCGCCTGGAAACGAATCCGGCGGGCCGCCACCAAACACGACGTGGAGATCAAGGAGCGCGGCTGGAAGACGCTGTTCAAGAACAAGGGGAAGTCGGTTCCACCAAGTGAGTTCCGAACCAAGGGGACATCGGTTGAGGGTGCGAACATAGTAAACTGACCACGGGACGGCAGGCGATCAGGCAGAGGCGCGGCAACCGCGGGACATCGAGGGCCAGCAAGCAGCACGGCGCCAGACATGGCACGCTCTAGTTGAAATGCGTTGGTTCGAAGATAACGCATGATTCCTCTCGCTTTCCGCGCTGAAACCATAAGGCTCGAAACTCGGCCAGAGTTGCCGCTCGTCCGCGCTCGGCTCGGATGCCTTCCGATCAGGAAGTGGTGCGTCACAGATCGGGCTGGTGCTGCGTTTGTTCAACTAAGCTGTTAACGAAGGGCGTGGGTGAGGTTCATGAGGGGTATCTGGGCGAGTGTGCTCGTGATGAGCTTCCTCTTGCCGGCCTCCGCCAGGGCGCGAGTGGTCGGGGCTCCGCAGGGCGACCTTGGCGGCGTTCTATTGCAGTCGGTACCCATATCGGTCGCGGGCGGTCGATGGGTATGGGAGAACCCTCGGCCCCAGGGGAATACTCTCTACGCCGTGACGTGTCCGGCAGCACGCGACTGTTATGGGGTCGGTGAGGGAGGCGGCCCGGATGGAGAGTTGGTTTCGACCACCGACGGTGGGGCGAGCTGGCGGAGCACGCCTGGAGGAGGCACGACGAGCATCGCGTGTCCCACCACGTCGATCTGTTATACCGTGGGCCGTGGCGTATACCGACTCACAACGGCCGACGGAGCCCGGTCCTGGCGGCGAGTGGACCGATCGTTCTCTGCCGGAGCGAGGGCACAGGCGATTTCCTGCCCGAGTCCGAAGACCTGCTACGCGTTAGCGGGTACGACCGTCTACCGAACCCATGATGGTGGCCGTACCTGGTCCGTAACGATGATGGCCTTCACGCATCACGACAGCGGATCGGGACTCACGGCGCTCGCCTGTGTCACGGCGGCCAGGTGCTCTGCCGTGGGCAGCTACGATGTGGCAACTCACCCGCAGCCGGTGGGCGGGGACCTACCTCCCTGTCCGATGGGGTGCTTCCAGTCGTACGTTCGCGCCGTCTTCACCACGGACGGCTGGAGAACCTGGCACGACGGTATTGTGCCGAAGCGAAAGGGGGTGCTCACCGATATCTCATGTCCCTCGCGCACGGTGTGCTACACGGCAGGGGGAGGAGCGCTGCGCAGCAGTGATGGTGGGCGGCGCTGGACGGCCTACCCTGAGACGTCAGGTAGACGGATCTCGTGTCCGAGCGTGCGTCTCTGTTTCGCGTCCTCGTTCTCCACCATCACTGTGACGCGGGACGGGGGACGCACGTGGCGACTCGACGGCCACGCTCCCCGAGCCACGTGGAATAGTATTGCCTGTCCGACTGTCTCACGCTGCGTGGCCGTTGGCTGGTTCGGCGCCATGGTCTGGACCAGTGACGGTGGACGAATCTGGAGCGGACGGGGCGACACGGGCGTTCCAACTTCGGAGGTACTGTATACGATCACGTGTCCCTCTGCACTGGCGTGCTATGCAGGAGGCGGTTCAAATCTCATCCTCAGCACGAAGGATGGCGGTGGCCACTGGTCTCCAGACCATACCAGCATGTGGGGCTTTCCGTATTCCCATGGAGTCACAGCCATCTCCTGCCCCGCAGCCGATCGCTGCTATGGCCTGCTGGGCGGGTTGAACCGTCCGTTTGTGATCTCCACGGCCGATGGTGGGAAGAGCTGGAACGGGCATGCCCTGCCCTCCATTCCCGGCAATCCACCATCGTGGCAGGCGACATCGATCTCCTGCCCGGCGCCGACGGTCTGCACTATCGTCTCGGAGGGCGGCTGGATTCTGCGGACGGTCGACGGGAACACGTGGACGGTTCACGCTCCGCCGATCAATCAGTCGCTTACCGACATCACCTGCCCAGACAGCCGGTCCTGCATCGCCATGTCGAGAGGAGGCGTCCCGGTGGTGACTAGGGACGGCGGGTCCACCTGGTTCACAGGGAGCAGCGGCATCGCTGTCCCGAACGCCTATGCCACGGCGTCTGCGTGCCCAACGATCAACACCTGTTACCTGATTACCGTGCGGCAGGCATACGCGAACCTCGGCGATCGATGGGATCTGCGGCGGACCAGCGATGGCGGTGTGACGTGGGCGGAGGTGTACCAGGCAGACGGTCGGAAGGGGCAGGCGTTTTTCGCGATCAAGTGCAGTAGCCAGTCGGTCTGCGTACTCCTGGGATCGCTGTCGCACAGCCCGGTTGGACAGCCGGTGCTCACCACGACCGATGGCGGCCGAAGCTTCCGGCAGGAGCCGCTGGATGTGGCTCAGCATCTGAGCGCACTCGGGTGTGCGCCGGCGGATGCTTCGGGCGCCCCGCAATGCACAATTATCGGTGATTACGGAACCATCATCGGGAACCGGCGCTGAGCGAGAGGCATGGGTCGTTCCGACGTCAACGCTTGCGGAGGTGGTCGTCGCTTTCTCGATATCCCGACATCCCCGAGTCGAGGCTCACGCGAACGCGAGCAACCCACAGCGAGCGCCATCACCGACTAACCCGCATGGACGGTAGTACAGTAGGGAGAGCGGGAGGTGTGGCGGATGATAACGGCGATTGTGCAGGTGGAGGCTGAAAGGGGCAAGGTCCAGGAACTGGCCCAGGCGCTGCTGGAGATCCCGGAGGTGGCCGAGGTCTATTCGGTGACGGGCGAATTCGACCTGGTGGCAATTGTTCGCGTCAAGGAATACGAGACCATGGCCGAGGTGGTGCCGGCCAGGTTGCAGCGTCTAGCGGGAATTGTCCACACCACCACGTTGATGGCGTTTCAGTGTTACTCCCGCCACGATCTGGAGCGGCTGTTCAGCATCGGCAACGACGAGTGAGCCGGTAGTGAGAGCATACCTTTCATGACCACTCGCCTCCATGTGCAGATCTACGGTCAGGTTCAGGGCGTGAGCTTTCGCTGGTACGCGCAGCAGCGCGCCCAGGCGCTGGGACTGGCCGGCTGGATGCGAAATCGGCCGGACGGCTCGGTGGAAGCGATGGTCCAGGGGCCGGATGAGGCGGTCCAGGAGTTCGTCGCCTGGGCACGCGAGGGTCCTTCGGCCGCCTCGGTGGAGCGCGTGACGGTGCATACCGAAGAACCACGGGAGGACGAGCAAGGCTTTCATGTCGCCCGATGAACGCGCGGCCCGATCACTCCTGGGCCGAGCGCCCCTTGACGATGCTGATCGAGATCGCGAGGTTCTTTTGCGCGGCACCTTCAGGGCCGTGGCGTGAGCTACGTCCGGAGTAAGGCGGGGGCGTAAATGTATGGCCTTTACATCACGGAGGGTGTCAATCCCAGGCGTAGGCAAGCGGCCAGGAGGGCTATCCGCAGAGCGGGATCATCGAGGCGAATCGTCTCCTGTGCAGAACAGAGAACTGCCTGCGCCGCGCGCTCGTACAGTGCCAGGGCGTCGTCGCCGTTGTGCGCATTCCCATACATGATGCCGTCGACCATGGAGTAGAGTTCCGGGTGATCATAGAAGTAGCGCGACCACGCTTGACTCGGCTGGTAATCAGCGTTTTTGGACAGGGCATCCACCGAGCCGGCGCGCCAGGCGCCATTGTCTGCCCCCTGTCCACGAAGATCGAGGAGACGCAGTTGGCGAGAGAGGATTGGAGCACAAACCTCCCGATTTCCAGGCTCGACTAGCTTTGGACCGTTGTCACCAAAGACCTCCACCAGTGCGCCGTCGAAGGTCAGCGCGGCGTAATAGATGCCACGCTCAGGATCCTGAGCGCCGGATCGAACAAAGGCGCGATGGTGATCGAAGCGTCGCAAGGGCCCAAAGAAGCGAAAACCGGTCGATGTGGCGCCATGATCGGTTGGATCAAAAATGCGAACGATGGAGGCGCCTGCAGGAATAGTCGCAAAAATTGGACTGAGCGAGCGAGTGGGCGGTGGCAGAAGAATCGTCACCACCGTCGATCACCTCCGGCAACTAGCTACGTCCAGCAACCCGCGCCAATTCTACGACCTTTTCCGCCTGTCCGGATTTCAGTGACTCAAGCGGTGTTGCCCCCTCGAGAAACGCGTTCGGTCCAACCATCCAGCTGATCCTGGAGAGCGGCGGCAGCTGCAAGTTACGCACGACCTCCGGAAGGCCAACGAGCACACCGTCGTCACTTGCTGGATCAAACTGCCAGGGTGGGAAGCGCAAAGCGCCGCGATCTGAGACAGCGAGAAGCGATCCGCTTTTCACGCGATCGTGAGGCGTTTGTCTGCTGGTTCCAAGCAACGTTGCAACTTGCGGCGTGGTTAGCGCGTCGGTAAGTAGCTCATGCCGAAGTCGAAAGTACTGCAAGAGCGCCAACTGCTCAATCTCGGTGCGCTCTTGTTCGCTGTATTTCCGACCGGTAATGGAACGCACGAGTTCTGTCTTCTCAGGAGGCGTAGGAGCAGACCTGTTTACCTGCTCAAGCTTTTCAGCGAACTGCGCAAGAGCTTCCGCCCCAAGCGGCTCCAGTGATACACGCACTGCATTCAGGACCCGTAGCTCCGCATCCGTTCTGGATACTGTGGCAGGACGATCAAGCACCGGCGTTTCTCCCATATCGACCTCCGTCCCTACAGCTTGAGGAGGTTTTCTATGCTCTCAATCTACCATACTCTGTAAGAAAGCTCAAGTAAGAGACTTCGTGAACACGCTCTCGTGGAGACCGTCTGCTCGCTATAGAAGGGGATGAGATAGAGGGGTGACGCCCGGTCTTTTTGCCGCCTAGCTTCAGGCTCTCGCCCGTTTGCACCAGTACTCCTTCAGAAATATCCTCCTACTAATGTAACTTGTATCGCCTTCTTGGCGTTAAAGAGAGTAGGAGGGACATACCGACATGCCAGTGCGGATGGTCGGAGCTTTTTTCCTTGGAGTGGCCGTAGCGTTGCTCGCGGTAGCGGGTAGCCATGGTCAAAATACTCCTCCGCCAAGTCGCATCACCCCTCGTTTCCGTCACTACTTACAGCCCGCGATCAGCGGCGATACCGTGGTCTGGTTCGATGGCCGCCGTGGGAGTCCTCTAGGCCGCATCCCCGGCATCGATATCTATGGGCGCTCGCTCCGTACCGGTCGCGAGTTTCGGGTCACATCATCTCCGACAGCGGATTATGCCAGTTCGCTCATGGTGAGCGGGCAGACCGTAGTGTGGGATGATTGCCGCCACTGCCGGCAGGTCAATGGACTACCCGGATATGCCGGCGACCAGATCTTCATGCGGAATATTGCGACCGGTCGCGAGTTTCCACTTCCGCTGCGCGTGTACGAGCAGCTCGGACCGTGGCTCCTATCGGGTCTCGCCGTATGGGGACGGCAACCCGCTCATGGACCGGTCAAGTTCTATGCCGCGGATTCCGTGAGCGGTCGACCTCGTCCACTGGCAACAGATCCAGTCTTCCGACAGATGCTTGCACGACGCGATCACCTGGTGGTCTGGCGCGACAGCTACGATCTTCGGGCGGGCGATCTTCTGACCGGCCGCACCTACATCCTGGCTCGGCATGCACCCGACGAGGGGCCGCTGACCGATCCAATCATCAGCGGTCAGCGAGTCATTTGGACACGTTGGCCTCCAGAAGCGCCTGTATCGATCGACGGATTCGATCTTGCCACGGGCAAGCACTTCCGCGTCGCCACACTTCCAGCTAATCACTACGACCCACAGTTTGGACCCGACAAGACGATCATCGGTCATGTGGTTGTATGGGTGCAGACGCGGAACGTCATGTCCTCGCGGCACCCAGACTATACGTTGATGGACAGAGACATCACGTCACAGCAATCATTCCGCCTCTCCACTGGACCGCGCGAGCAAGGACAGCCTGCTGTGAGCGGAAACCGACTCGTCTACGTGGACGACAGGAGCGACGCTGGTCGTAGGCTGAGGTCGCTGGTACTGGAAAGACGACTATCGGCACGCGCAGCAGGCGTCGATCCTATCTGGCCGATGCAGTTCAGAGGCGGTGACTAGGGCTGACTCCCGCTCACTCACCAGCAACGCGCGCCAATTCTATGACCTTTTCTAGCGGAGTGACACTCAGCTGCAAAAGACTGACCGTCCTGCTCGGCAGCGGTGTAGCATGGAGTACAGTATCAGTATTTTCTTTGGGAAGGCACGAGGAAGTATGACGAGCGAGCAAATGGAGTTTGGCGCTGATGCGCCGGAGCGAGTGCGGCGGCTGGAGTGGGAAGGGTGCTTTAATGCACGCGACCTGGGTGGGTATCGAACCAAGGACGGCCGGGAGACCCGCTGGCAGGCGGTGGTGCGGGCCGATAACCTGGCCCCACTGACCGAAACCGGGCGGCGCGCCCTCATCGACTACGGCGTGCGCACCATTGTCGATCTGCGCCTGCCGCAGGAGCTGGCGCTGCACCCCAATCCCTTTGCCGAGCCGGGAGCCCATCGCATGGCCTACCACAACATCTCGCTGATCGATCCGGCGGCGGAGCCGGGTCCAGCCTTTACGACCCTGGCTGCGAACTATAGCGGCCTGCTGGACCGCTTCCGGCCGCAGGTGGGCGAGGTCATGACCACCATCAGCCGGGCGCCGGAGGGTGGCGTGCTGATCCACTGCATGGCGGGCAAAGACCGAACCGGCGTCATCTCGGCTCTGTTGCTGGAACTGGCCGGCGTCCCACGGGATGTGATCGGGGCCGACTACGCGCTGACCGCCGAGTTCCTGCGCGCGCAGGACGAGGACTACCTGGCCAATGGACCAGGCGAGCGGGCCGACCGGGAACGCGAGCAAGCCCAGCATATGCCCACCGCCGAGGTTATGCCGGAGGTGCTGGCGCACCTGGACCGGGAGTATGGAGGCGTCGAGGCCTATCTGCTCGGCTCCGGCGTGCCAGCCGAGGATATCGAAAGGCTGCGCGCTCGTTTGGTCCCCGGCGACTGACAGGGGGCGGGTTCTGCATTCACCCGGCGTATGCCCTACGGTTGAACGATAATCGTGCCGCGCATATCGGGATGGATGAAGCAGCCGTACTGGAAGGTGCCCGCCTTGGTGGCCGTCCAGCGGTAGGTCTGGCCGGGGCCGATGACGTCGCTGTTAAAGATGCCATTGTCCGCCACGGCACTGTGATCCTGCGAGTCGTGGTTTTCCCAGGTGACCTCTTCGCCCACGTGCAGCGTCAACGTGGCCGGGGTGAAGACGGCCACGGGATTGCCGCCCGGATGATAGTAAATGGCGACATGATCGATCTCCGGGACCGGCAAGGACGTCGGGGCCACCGTGGCCACCGCCGGAGGCGCCGCGGTGCCGGTCTGGGTGTGTGCCGCGAGCACGCCAACCACCACCGCAAGTGCCATGATCGTCAGTAAACCCAGGCTAAAGCGCATGTGGCCTCCGTACCTCCTGCCATTGCCGGCATCCAGCACGCCCTCGCGATACGCGGGCGCGCGGTGTGCGCAGCTACTACGCCTATGCTACCGCACCTGGCCCTGTGGCCACTGCCGCCCCCTCGCGGGTTCATGAGCGGACAGTTTGTGAGGCGATGGTGGCGCCGCGACGTGTACGGTGTCAGCATATGAGGTACGAAATTCAACGCCAGTACGGATACTCCTGGTTCCGTCCGGTAGCCCACCCCTTGCGGGTGGATCGGCCCGCAGGCCGACACCACGGTCCCAGCCGCCATCAGGAAACCAACCTCGCCCCGGTATGGCGTGCGCTGCTTCCGGGTTCTTCCTACCCGCGGATGCGGTGGTGCTGGCCTGCGGGCCACCTGTACCCCCTTTATGCGGGGTGGTCCGCCCAGGACGGGCGGGCTACCGGTCCGGTGGCATCCGTCGGCTACGAACCGATTCAGCCAGGACGGGCGGACTACAGGGTCGGTGGCGTGCAGTGGCGGACACGCCACCTGTTCGGCACATGGTGACTGACTCCACGACGCACAATCACCCTCACATCCAGGCGCTCACAGGTGGACGCGGTGACGACCATTGCACATTCAGCATGCTGCACCCTCGATGCACATGGCGATGTATCGCCAAACCGGGACCCATGCGCGGCTCAGGATAACCCGAAAACTCAAAACTGTCCGCTCATGAACCCTCGCGCGGGGGGAGGGGGGGACGCATCCCCCTCACCGCCCATGTACTGCCGCCAGCGTGAGAGCGCCGGTCAGCACATCTTCCGCCAGGGCGACAGCGACATCTGGCAGACCCAGCTCGGTCAGCGCGGCGCGGCCGGCCGTCGCGGCATACGTGCTCCAGCCCGCCGCCAGGGCACCGATGCCGGCTCCCAGCGCGGCCGGCTGCTGCTCCTGGCTGCAGACGACTACGCCGCAGAGCGCGCCCAGCCCGACACGTCCGATCAATGACGCCGGCATGGTCCGCCTGGGGGTCATGGGAAGTTTGTCCGCCACCAGCTCACCCGCCGCCATGAGGAGCAGCAGGCGCGCGACGACGCGGTTTCCGAGAAATTGGAGCGGGGATCCGGAAGGGGCGGGCGCACGGCCCGTGGAGGCAGCCCAACTGAGGGCGGCCAGGGGTGTCATGGACCGAAGTCCGGTGCCGAGGCCTAACTGGACCGCTCGATTGATCGCTGTGACTGATACCATTTTGCGTACATCCCTTTGTCGTTACTATCGATAGATCGTCGAAGATCAAGGAGCGTGATATGAGACCGATGGGCCGGCGGGGTATGGTTGCCTCTCCCCATTATCTAGCCACCGGAGCCGGGCTTGCTATTTTACGCCGGGGCGGCAGCGCGATGGATGCGGCAATCGCAACCAATGCCGTCCTGGCGGTGGTGACGCCGTACGTCTGCGGCATCGGCGGCGATCTCTTTGCGCTGGTCTACACGCCCGCGGACCAGGAACTGGCGGGGCTGAACGGGAGTGGACGGGCGCCGGCGGAAGCGACGCTGGATCGGGTGCGTGAGTTGGCCGGTGGGGACCAGATGCCGGCCCGGGGCGTGCTACCGGTTACCGTACCCGGCTGCGTCGAGGCCTGGGGGAAGCTGCACGATCGCTATGGCACACTGCCCTTCGCCGACCTGCTGGCCGACGCCATTCACCATGCCGAGGATGGCTTTGCGGTCACCGCCAATTTCTCGCGATCGCTGGCTGCCAGCGCGTCGATCTTGCATCCCGATACCCCGGCCCGGGAAACCTTTCTGCCCGGTGGCTCGGCCCCGCGCGAGGGACAGGTGCTGAAACAGCCGCGCATGGCACACACGCTGCGCGCAATTGCCCAAGGCGGGCCGGAGGTGTACTATCGCGGCGAGGTGGCTCAGGAGCTGGTGCGCAGCTTCCGGGCCGTTGGGGGGCTGCTCTCGCTGGAGGACCTGGCGGATCATCGGTCTGATTGGGTTGAGCCGCTCTCCGTGCGCTACCGGGATGTCGATGTGTACGAACTCCCGCCCAACACGCAGGGCATCGTGGCCCTCATGATCCTGAACATGCTCCAGCGGCTGCCGGCGGAGGGCATCCAACAGGGCGGCGCGGAATATATCCACCTCTTTGCCGAGGCCACCCGCCTGGCCTATGCCGATCGCGACGCCTTTCTAAGCGATCCGAACCACATGACCATTGACCCCCAAAAGCTGCTTTCGCCTGAGTATGCCCAGATGCGAGCAAGCTTGGTGGGCGATCGTGCCTCCGGAGCCGTGTCGCACGGCTCGCACGGAGACACCATTTATCTCTGCACCGCCGACCATGATGGGAATCTGGTCTCCCTGATCGAAAGCAACTACATGGGTATCGGCAGCGGCGTCATGGCGGGGGAAACGGGCATCATGCTCCAGAATCGCGGCGCCTGGTTCTCGCTGGACCCCGACCACGTGAACGTGATCGCGCCGCGCAAACGCACCATGCACACGCTCATGCCAGGCATGGCCTTCCGGGACGGCAAGCCCTGGCTGGTGTTCGGCAGCATGGGTGGGAATACCCAGCCCCAGATCCATGTCCAGATCCTCACCCGCATGATCGATCAAGGCCTGGCCGTCGACCAGGCGATCGACGCGCCGCGCTTCGACGTCGCGGTTGGCGCGCGAGACGGCATGCCGGGCATCGACCTGGAGGGACGTTTCCCGCCCGAGGTGGTGGCTGCAGTGGCCGAACGCGGTCATAGTACCCGCGTGCTCGACGCCTACACCTCGGCCATGGGCCACGCCCATGCTATCGAGATTCTGGAGGACGGGGTGTATGCCGGCGCCGCCGATCCTCGTCACGACAGCCTGGCGTTGGGGTATTAATGTGACGACGGCATTTCTCTTTGGCGCTATACCCGGCACTTGCTACAGTGATGTTAGGAAGACCTAACACGAGGTATCGGCCATGAAGTCGATGACATTTGCAACCCGAATTGCTGAACATGATGCCCATCTGTCCGATGAGGAGCTAGTATGCGAGTTGCGGTGCGCGGAGCGGTGCGCACGGTGTAGCACTCGAACCAGGCGAGATGTCGCGCTGCTTCGTCTGCGCTGTGCGCGACTCGAGTTCGAGCGCCGGGCTGCGCTCAAGGTAGCGAGTCCGACCCTGGTGTAACTGATCTATCGCCTATTGCTCAACCTCCTGCATCCGTTCCGCGATGAGGCGTTTCAGTATCGCTGCCAACTCGCCGGCAGCGACGCTCGGCTCGTGCCCAGTCGTGAGCCACCACACACCGGCGGGCGCTTGTTCGACAACCTCATACCCACGCTCCTCCAGCGCACGCTGTAGTTCGGCCATGAGCGCGTCGGTATCGAGTTCGTAGACGTGTTGCGGTGCTTGCATACGGGTTCCTTATGGTGTGGTTTTACCCTCGCCGTGGGCCAGAGTGACGATGCGGATGGTGAAGGCGCGCGTGAGTTCGTCAGTACGATGGTTATAAATGCCCGTGAGGTCCACGCCACGACCGGATGCCAGGGAGGCGATCGTGGCGCCTTTCCCGTCCAGCCCGATGATGCGAGTCTTGGGATCGAGGTTGATGAGCAGGGTGCGTGAGCCAAAGCGGACATTGATAGTCTCCGCCTCCTGACTCACGCCCACCACCAACCCATGGCGCCCGTTGAAGGCTTGCAGGTCGAGGTCCTGAATGCGGCTCGCGTTGTAGGTCAGGGCGCGCTGCGGGTCCGGTCGGGCAGTTGCGGACAGGTGGTCGCCCAGACGGAAGTCGGAGAGGGAAGCAGGCTTGCTCCCGGACATGCGTACGGACACCGAGGGGCGAAAGAGCAGGGTTGCCAGGGTCTCACCCTTGAGCCGCAACAGAATTTCGTCGCCGTAGCTGTGATGGATCAGCTTGAGATAGGTGCCCACGATTGGCGGCAAGCCGCTCCGTGCGCTGGCGCTGCAGGTGTGCGGGCGCAGCGGCAACGGCTTGAGTGGCTGCTGCTTGAAGTCCAGCGAACTCAGCAGTGAGGAGGCCTGGCGATCTCGATTGGCGACAGGCGGCAGATGAAAGTCGGTCTCGATGAATTTCAGGATGGAGTTGAAGTCCAGGTCCTGATGATCGATGAAGCCCGGTCGCGCATAGGGTGAGATCAGGATGGTGGGAACGCGTGGCCCCAGGCTGATGAAGTCTTTGACGGGCGGCGCGACGTGATCGAAAAAGCCACCGAAGTCGTCCCAGGTAAGCACAATCAGGGTCGATCGCCAGAGCGGGCTCCGCATGATGGCGTTGATGTGATGCACTGTCCAGCCTTCACCGATGCACATGCTATACGGCGGGTGCTCACTCAACTCTTCGTTGGTCACCAGCCAGCTCACCGCTGGTAGACGCCCGGCTCGAGCGTCTGGGATGAACTGCGTGTCGCGCGGCACCCTGGTGTTCCACAGCCGGGAGTACCGAATATGCCGAATGCTGTCCAGCGTGGACCAGATGTAGCCGGAGTTGTAGGCGCCCGGCGCGTAGTACTTCCAGGAGAGATGGTGCCGCTGCATGACATCGACCAGCGTTGGGATATCGAAGCAGGGCTTGATCAGGCCGTGCTTGCCGGTGAGCGGATCGATGGTGGTGACCACCGAATAGCGGCCGCCGTCGCAGCCCCAGGCGTGGTTGGTCTGACCGCGCGGGTTATCCACCGTATCGTGCGAGCTGGCGGCGATCAGGACCAGATGGTTGGGATAGCTCGGGCCCATGATGGTGGCGAAAAAGTGATCGTCCAGGGTGTAGGTCAAGGCGTACTTCCAGTAGTTGGGGATGTCCGTCTGCTGGTACTGGGAATTGGCGAGGTCGCGACCATTCTGGACGGCGCCCGGCAGTTCGGCGAAGCGGTCCATGCGGCCCTGATCCACCGCAAAGCTTGCCGCGTCGCCGTCGTGGCTGATGTCGAGCACGGTGTGATCCGGGGTATGCAGCAGCGGTACGGTTCGTCCCGAAGCCAACTCGGTATGCCTGGTCCCATCGGCGCCGGGGAACCGGCCAAAGACGTTATCGAAGCTGTGGTTCTCGCGCACGATGATGACCACGTGCTTGATGGGATAGCGGGGTGCGCTGCTCCGGCTAGGGGCTGGGCCGGGGCTGGCTGGCGTCGGGGGCCGGTAGGGCCGGTAGGTCGCGCCGGCGACTGCTGCCAGGGCCAGTGCCGTGAGCAGGGCAAGGACAGCCGCCGAGCGCCAGGGGTGTCGGGAGGTGTGGGTCATGTTGCTTATTATTGACCACCGGACTCATGCCACCGTGCACACTCCGCCACGGCGTGGCGCGCCCCCCCTCCCCCAACCCCTCCCCCTCGCCTGACTTCATGACAGTTTTAGAGGAGCCCGCGGCTCGGGCCGAAAGTGAAGGGAGCAGTGGATGGGACAGTCCAGGGCGAGCAGGCGAGTGAGATAGTGCAGGCTGAGTTGGAAGTAGCTGTAGCA
>JAABUH010000816.1_pt1 | contig 40767 bp, 46 predicted proteins | sample 5559121 | NCBI WGS metagenome assembly JAABUH01 (sample SAMN10711871, study PRJNA513364) | rock metagenome | isolation source: Antarctica rocks | place: Antarctica: Victoria Land, Battleship Promontory nord | collected 2015-12-28
CCGCTCCGCCTGCGCGCGCCCTACCGCAGCCACTCCGCCCTGCCGCTGACCATGTATGGCGGCGCGCACCCATCGGACGGTCTCGTTCGGCGTGATCACCACCATCCACTATTTCGTGGCGCACCCGCGCGTACAACAGGGGGTTGTAGGGCATCGCGCGCTGCGGTAGACTGGGGGATAGCTGTTCCATCGCTATCATGTAGGTTTGCCGGCGTCGAGCCGGCCGTTTGAGAAGGAGTCGAATGAATCAGGTAGCAGAGAGTTCCGTCGAGAATCAGGGGGCGCCCGTCGAGCCGCGTCTGGAGACGCGCCCGTCGGACCGTGGCGAGCGGGGCTACGGCCGCGACCGCGATCGCAACGACGGCCGGCCGGAGAGCTTCGAGCAGATGCTGCGCCGTTTCAAGAAGGGTGTCGACAACGCGGGCATCCTCAAGGAGGTGCGCGCGCGCTCCTTCTTCGAGTCGAAGAGCCAGAAGTCGAGGCGCAAGGCTGCCAAGGCCGCCCGCCGCCGCACGCGCAACAAGACCCGCGCGGCCGAGTAGCGCGGGGCGCTACGCGGGAGAGACACAAGGGCAGGGGCGGCGCCGTTAACGGCGCCGCCCCTGCCCTTGTGTCTCTCCCTGTCGGGCGAGACCGGCGCCTGTGTCGGAGGGGCGCACAGAGGCCGGCAAGGGCCGGCGATGGCACACAATTTGCCTTACTACGCGGCAGGTGGGGTAGAAGAAAACCCTGTACTAGACCGGGCCCCGCCGGTGTAAGGAAGGACAGAACAATGGCTCTATCACTCATTGTGGCAGCTGGGATCAACTACGGCGCCGGCATCATCGGCTGGCTGATCATCGGCGCGATCGCCGGCGCTCTGGCCGGGACGGTGATGAAGGGTGGCGGCTACGGGATCGTCGGCGATATCATCGTCGGGATCATCGGAGCCTTCATCGGCGGCTTCATCCTGTCCCTGCTCGGGATCGGTGCCAACGGCTTGATCGCGACCCTGGTCACCGCCTTCGTTGGCGCGTGCATCCTGATCGCAATCCTGCGCGCCGTGGGCGGCAACCGCGCCGCAGTCTAACGCAGGCGGGCGACATGGGGGGAGGGGTCGAGACATGTCTCGACCCCTCCCCCTTTTCTTTCGCACAAGTACAAGAGGCGCAAGTGGGGGGCGTCCGCCGTGCGGCGGGCGCCCCCCGTCTATCGTACTGCGATGTGACGCGTCGGCGGAATCTAATCACCCGCAACTGGTCGCTAATTACTCGCCCTCAGGCTATGCTCACGATGCGCATCGCCGTCGCGCCCCCCGGCGTCTCGAAGGACACTTCGTCGCCCGCGGCATGGCCGAGCAGGGCGCGTCCCACGGGCGACTCGTTGGAGATGCGTCCCTGTGTCGGAGCCGCTTCCAGCGGGCCGACGATCTGATACGTCATCTCGCCATCCTCGTCCTCCACCGTGACCTTACTCCCGAGGGCTACCTTGCCCGTAGAGGGCCCTTCATCGATCAGGACGGCCCGTCGCAGGCTGACCTGGATGTAGGCGATACGGCCCTCCAGATGGCCCTGATCCTCCTTGGCCGCCGTGTACGCGGCGTTCTCGGATAGGTCGCCGTCTTTGATCGCGACGTTCAGGCGCTCGGCCAGCTTGGACCGCTCGACGGTTGTGAGCTGCTCGAGCTCCTCCTCGAGGCGGCGGCGCCCTTCGGCCGTGAGGTAGACGGCCTCACTAGTATTATTTGCCATAACTAAATGATCCCCATTTCTCCATTAGCGTGACGGACCGAGCATGGTTCAATCGGACGTGACAGTGCTGCGCCGCCACAGGCGCAACACTGTCACGTTGCACTGAGCATGCGCTGAACCATGTCACGGACCGACTCAATAAAGCAAGAATAGGGCCGAGGGCGGTACATGGACGGCGTCCAGCCCCATCATTCCCGACATGATACCGCATCGCGGCCGAAAGCGGGGACCGCTACGCTACATGGCTACGTGGCCAGGCGCACCCGCTCATCCCCGCTCAGGTCCCAGCTCTCGGGGCGCAGCACGACGACCTCGCGCGACTCTTGCAGCGCCGCCAGGGCGCGGCCAACCAACGCGCGCGCGGCGTCGCGGTCGCCCCCGCCGTAGCGGTCGTGCAGCCCTTCGGCCAGCGAGAAACGGGTGCTGGCCCCCGCCGGGTTGTTGCGCAGGGTATCCAGGATATAAGCGCGCGCCATCTCGACGCTCGGTTGGTCCGCCACGGGCATCTTCTCCATATAGTAGACGGTTCGTTATACAGTAGACGGTTTGTTCATCAGTGGGCGATATCTGTTACCCTACCGGCTTTGCCCAAAAATTGGCCGCACCATGCGGAATGCAGGACATTCATAGTGGGTTGCGCACCCGTGGGCGAAAAGTCATTGTAGATATGCCCTTTGCTGCCGGGCTTGCACAGATCATTGAGCTTTTGCTGGTCGGTGATTTGTTCCATGATATCCCTTCCTCTCGCCTACCGTCCTATCCCATGATCCTACCGTCCTATCCCATGATAAAGCATGACGGGGCGATAGGGGGTAGACCGCGACCGGGAAGTGTGGTACGCTGACGCGCACGGTCAGTTGAGTGTGGAGTGCCGATGCGGCCCACCTACACGCCACATGCGCGCGACCAAATGGCGGAAAGGCATATCTCGGAGGAGGAAGTGGAGCGCGCCATGGCGCGCCCCTACTGGCCGGATTACAGCCGTTCGTCGGGGAACGAAATATACTTTAATGGAACTCACATATGATGCCGATGCGGACGCCGCATATATTCGCTTGCGGCGCGTCCCCTATGCGTTCGGCCACAACCTCGACTATGACCGGCGTATCGACTTCGGGGAGGATGAGAAGCCCATGGGTATCGAACTCCTCGGCATCAGTCACGGCGTCAACGTGGATGGGCTGCCCGACATCGACGCCGTGGAGCGGTTGCTTCTGTCGAGAAACATCAAGGTCTATTCGCATACATAGCCGTCCTCATCTCCCCACAGCAGAAGGCCCGCATTATGCGGGCCTTCTGCTGTTCACTGACAAAGAACGAGAAACGGCGCGCGTATTTGATCGCGCCTTTCATGGAGCAGGGCGATACCGAATCTATCGCACGGATGAAGCTGCAAGAGGTCATCAACGTAGGCCCGTAACCATAAACATGTGCGCGATTAGCCGCGTAGCGCCTGCCCGACTTCTTGGGCAAAACGCCTGGCGGGGCGGGACTTTTTGGGCAAAAAGCACTTTTTGGGCAAAGCCTACCCTACCATATCCACGCGCCTGGCTTCCAGACGGCGCTGGTCGTCGATAACGTTCGCCCGGCGACCCTATCGCGCGTAAGCGATACACTGTAGGCAAGGACAGACGGCGGTGTGAGGCGTTGGTGTGAGGCGTTGGTGTGAGGCGTTGAGGAGAGCGGGTTGATCAAGCGTCTGCGCGAGGAGTGGCTCTACTGGCGCTTCCGCAACATCACGCGGCGGCGGCAGTTGCTGCAGGCGCGCCTGCGCACGCGTCTCAGACGCCAGCCGTCCGCCGGCCGCGCCTTCCGCGCGCGCGGCACCGCCGTGTATATGCCCACGCGCAGCAGCTACGGTCGGGGGCTCCTCTTCGCCGCCGCCGCGGCCGCCGTGCTCGCCCTCGTGGATTACGTCCTGGGGGCGGGACTGCATCCGCCGTTCTTGGTCAATACGCTCCTGCTCGCCGGGCTGGCCTACGCTTACATACGCACGGGCAACGTCTAGCAGATGCGCGATGCAGCGAACAAAGACGGCGGCGCCTCGAACGCGCCCGGTGTGCCCGACGCCCCCGGCGTGGCCCCCGCACGGCGCGTCACTTTCTACACCAAGGCCGGCTGCCACCTCTGTGAGCGCGCCGAGGAGCTGCTAGAGGACCTGGCGCCCCACTACAACCTGCGGGTCACGGCCGTCGACATCACCGCCGACCTGACGCTCTTCGAGCGCTACCGCTATGAGATCCCCGTCATCGTCGTCGAAGGCGGCGGCGCCATCTCGGGGCGCATCGACGCGGCCGGCCTGCGGCGCGCGCTGGAGCGCGCGCCATGAGCTGCCGGCGATAGGCTGTCAGCCGCCGGTGAGTGCGGCTCGCCACCTATCGATACAGGTACATGATGTAGAAGCAGGCCGCCGCTCGCCGGCGGCCGATAGCTGAAAGGGCATACGTCAGATGGACCAGGCCATGCGAGCCTTCATCGAAGACGCGGCGCGCCAGGCCGGCGCCCTGCTCTTACACTATTTCCGCTCCGACACGCTCCGGCGCGACGTCAAGGGTGAGGGCGCGTGGGACCTCGTCACCGAGGCCGACCACGCGGCCGAAGACCTGCTCGTCGACGCGATCCGCGCGCGCTTCCCCGACCACGACGTCTTCGGCGAGGAGCGCGGCCGCTCCGGGCACACCAGCCGGCGCCTCTGGCTGATCGACCCGCTCGACGGCACGCTCAACTTCTCGCGCGGACTGCCCACGTGGGGCGTGAGCGTGGGGCTGGCCGAGGACGGCGAGGTGCGCTACGGCGCGTTCTACGACCCTCTGCACGACGAACTGTCCTATGCCGAGCGGGGACAGGGCGCCACTCTCAACGGCGCGCCGCTGCGCACGAGCGGCCTCGTCGACCCGCGCGAAGCCGTGCTCTATTGCTCGGTCGCCCACGGCGAGAAAGAGGACATCGCCCGGCGCAACGTGCAACTCCTGTGGGGCCATACGATGCGCCTGCGTATGACCGGCTCGGTCGGCAGCGCGCTCGCCTGGATCGCGGCCGGCCGCATGGACGCGGCGATCGAGCTGCGCGGCGGCCCGTGGGACTACGCCGCCGGCGGCCTGCTCGTGCGCGAGGCGGGTGGACACACTACCACGTTCGACGGGGCGCCCCTGCGCGCCGAGTCCTCGAACGTCCTCGCCGCCGCCACCCCCGCGCTGCATCAGGCCCTGTACGGCATCGTGACAGGGTAGCGCCGTTGCCTGGCCCTGAAAGGTCGAAGGGTCGATACCGCGGTTCTATTTAGACCAGGTTGGTCAATCGCTACGCGGGCACGATGCGGATCGTAGCGCGCGCGACGAAGGGGCGGTCGGGGGCGATGGGGGTGCAGACGCCGACGAAGAGCAGGTAGGGGCCGGCCGGCTCGGCCGGGAGGAGGCGCGGCGGCACGGTCGCCGCGATGCGCCCCATCCCCTGCGCGTCGCGCGCGACGCGGCCCAGGCTGACCGGCAGGCTATAGCGGTCGATTGCGCTGGCCAGGCCCAGGCAATACCCGCGTTGCGTTGCGGGCAGCCCGCGCACGGTGACCCCGATGCGCAGGCCGGGCGTGAGCGTTTCGACGACGCGGCCGTGCGCGCTCACAACCATCGTCGCCTCGGCGCGCACCGTCCGCGCGGCGCCCGCGGGCGCCATCGTCGCAATGAGCACAAAAAGCAGGGCGCCCGGACCACCCCATGTCCTACGAATCATCACCAATCACCTCTCGCGCTGTCGTCGGGGCGTTCCCCCCCCCAATCATCACACGTGAGATTGTATTAGAACAGGAGTTCTATAGTCAAGGAGTTTTGCACATTCGTTCTATTGCATAGTGGAGCGAGGTGGCAAAGCTCCCCCGCGCACATCGTGTTTGCGAGGGAGCTTTGGGCTCGCACGTGTCCCGAGCAGCGGCCTGACAACCGTCTCAATAGAGCGTCCTGCCGTTCGTTGTGATCGTGGCGCCCGTCCCGCGCGCCCGTCGATGCCGGTCTGGTGGCCGCCGGCGTTGGATCGCTAGTCGCGCACGAGGTTTTTCACCGCGTCCTTGATGGCTTGCCGGCGTCTCCCGACCTCTGTTGTATCCTCGTGTCCGTCCGTGGTCGTGGGGCGCGTTTGCGAGAGGGCAAGAATCAGCTCGAGCAGCGTGGGGGCCGGGACGTGGGCGCTGATCACGCCGTCGCGCTGGGCGCGGCGGATCGCGTCGACCTTGCTCTCGTTGGCCCGCGCGACCGCCGCGATCCTCATCCCTTCCCCGCCGCGTTCGAGCCAGTCCCAAGCTCCGAGCCGGATAATCTCCGGGCGCTTGCGGTAATGATCGAAGAGGCGCGCGGCAAACTCCGGGAGGTCGTGCGCGTCGATCGGGACGTCATCTACACAACGGACAACGATGGCGTCGAAGACCGCGTCGAACAGCCGATCTTTGCTCTCATAGTAGGTATAGATCATGGACTTGTTGCTGCCGGCCGCCTCGGCGATGCGGTCGATGCGCGCCCCGGCGATGCCGTACCGCGCGAACTCGGCGGTGGCCGCGTCGAGGATACGGTGGCGAGTCGAGTGGGCGTCGCGCTTCATGCCCATAGTATACAATAACCAACGAGTTGGTTGACAGTCGATGGCCGCCCTGCTATGATGGGCGTAGCGAGCAACCAACTGGTTGTTTCTGTCTGCGCCCTGCCCGCGGCCGGCCGTGTCTGTTCACCGGGCGTGGTCCGACGGGGCGGGGCGTCCATGCGGAGGTACCGATCGATGCGCTACAACAAACTGGGTTCGACGGGGCTTTTCGTGTCGGAGTTGTGCTTCGGCACGATGACTTTCGGGGGCAGCGCAGCTTTCAGCGCCGTCGGCACGGTGCAGCAGGCCGACGCCGACGCCCTGCTCGCGCGCGCCTTCGAGGCGGGGATCAACTTCGTCGATACGGCCGATACGTACTCGGAGGGCGCGTCGGAGCGGATCACCGGGCAGGCGTTGAAGAACGTGGGGATCAAGCGCGACGAGGTCATCGTCGCCACGAAGGTCTTCGGCGAGATGGGGACGGGGCCGAACGGGCGCGGGTCGTCGCGCGGCCACATTCTGGATGCCGCCCGGGCCAGCCTCGACCGGCTGCAGCTGGACCACATCGACCTGTATCAGCTGCACGGCTTCGACCCGGCCACTCCTATCGAGGAGACGCTTCGGGCCCTGGACGACCTGGTCCGGCAGGGCCTCGTCCGCTACATCGGCGTCTCGAACTGGGCGGCCTGGCAGATCGCGCGGGCGCTCGGCGTCTCCGCTCTGCACGATCTGGCCAGATTCGCGTCGCTCCAGGCCTACTACGCCTTGGCGGCCCGGGACGTGGAGCGCGAGATCGTGCCGATGCTGCGCGGCGAAGGGCTCGGCCTGCTGGTCTGGAGCCCCTTGGCGGGAGGCCTGTTGAGCGGAAAATACAGCCGGGAGCGGCAGGGCGAGGAGGGCAGCCGCCGCGCGGCCCTCGCGTTCCCCCCCGTGGAGATGGACCGCGCGTACGACGTCATCGACGTGTTGACGGAGCTGGCCGAGCGCAAACACGCCTCGGTGGCCCAACTCGCCATCGCCTGGCTCCTGCGCCAGCCCCGCGTCACGAGCGTCCTGCTCGGCACGAAACGGATCGAGCAGCTGGATGACAACTTGGGGGCCGTCGACGTCCAACTCACCGAGGAGGAGTTGCGCTCGCTCGACGAGGTGAGCAAGCTCCCGGCCGAATACCCGGGGTGGATGCTGGACTTCTGGAGCCAGGCGCGCGTCCAGCAACTGGCGGACGCGCGGGCCTGAGCGCCGGCGGGTCACGGATAAAAGACGCGTGCTGTCAAGCGTAGGCCCTTGGACGTTATACGTAACGATGAGGAGAGCAGAGTGAGCGGTATCATGGACGGTAAGGTCTGCCTGGTGACGGGCGCGACCTCGGGCATCGGGCAAGTAACGGCCCGCGAGTTGGCCAAGATGGGCGCCACGGTGGTCGCCGTGGGGCGCAACCGGGAGAAGGGCGAGGCCACCGTCGCGGACATCAAGAGACGGAGCGCCAGCGACACGGTCGAGTTCATGCAGGCCGATCTCTCCTCGCAACAGTCGATCCGCGACCTCGCCACGGCGTTCGCCGGCAGGCACGACCGCCTGCACGCGCTGGTCAACAACGCCGGCGGCATCTTCGCCAAGCGTGAGACCACCGTCGACGGCATCGAGATGACCTTCGCGCTCGACCACCTGGGCTATGTCCTCTTGACGGAGCTCTTGCTCCCTATCCTGAAGGCGAGCGCCCCGGCGCGCATCGTCAGCGTGTCGTCGTCGGCGCAGGGCTTCGGTAAGATAGACTTCGACGACCTGCAGGGCGCGAGAGACTACCGCGCCTGGCGCGCCTATAACCAGGCCAAGCTCGCCAACGTGCTCTTCACGTACGAACTGGCGCGCCGGCTCACGGGCACGGGTGTGACCGCGACCTGCCTGCACCCCGGCCTCGTCGCCACGGGGTTCGCGCAAAACAACCGCAGCCTGAGCCAGAGGCTGTTGAAGGTCGGCCAAGTCTTCATGATCGGTCCCGAGAAGGGCGCCGAGACCTCCATTTTCCTGGCCTCATCGCCCCTAGTCGAGGGCGTCACGGGCAAGTACTTCGTCGACAAGAAGCCGAAGAAGTCGTCCAAGCGGTCCTACGACGAGACAGCCGCGCGACGCCTGTGGGAGATCAGCGAGGGGCTCACGGGCCTGGCGCCGCGACTACTCGCCGGCGCTGTCGCCGGACCCCTCGTCGCCGGCGGCCGAAGGTGAGGCCGCCGCGGCCACGCCGGCCTCGACCTGCTCCTCGGACTCCTCGTCGCGCATCTGAGGCGCCGAGAGCTTGAACACGAGCTCGTCGCGCGCCGTGAGCACCTCGACCTTGGAGCGGTCGAGCGAGAGGTCGCCCACGTGGATGGCGGCCTCGAAGTCGACGAGGGCCGCGAGGTCCACCTCGATGTCGGGCGGCAGGTCGTCGGGCAGCGCGCTGACCTGGATGCTATCGAGCGACTGCAGGAGGATGCCGTCGCCGCGCGCGATCATCTCGGATTCGCCGACGCCTACGATGGGCACCGTCGCCGTCACCTTCTCGAGCAGATTGACCTGCTTGAACTCGATGTGGATCGGCTGGCCCGTGCGCGGGCTGGCCGTGGCCTTGGCCAACAGGACCGGCCGCGTCTGCCCGTCCACATTGATGTCGATGACCGTGGTCGACAGCAGGTGCCGGTACAGCAGCCCGAAGTCGTGCGCGTCGAGCGTGATCGCTGTCGACTGCACGTTGTGCCCGTAAATATTGGCGGGCAGCTTGCCCGCGCGGCGCAGCCGCCCTACCTTCTTGCCCAAGATCGTCCGCGGCTCCGCGGCCAACGTCGCGTGTTTCATCGTCTATCCTCCGGTTCTCGATTCTTTACGATGCGCGGCCACCGCCGCGCATCGTGCTGAACACACCAAGAAGCCCGGCGCGACACGCCGGGCGCTACACGTTATTATATCAGGGGCCGCCGCCGCGTCGTTCAAGAGCCGCGAGCGCGATGTGCGCGAGACCCAATCGAGTGAAAGTATGAGGAGGTGGCGCGTGGACGGAAACGGGTTGACGTTGATGGCGGTGCACGCGCATCCCGACGACGAGGTGTTCGGGACCGGTGGCGTGCTCGCGCGCGCCGCCGCCGAAGGCATGCGCACGGTGCTGGTGACCGCCACGCGCGGCGACGTCGGTGAGATCCACGACCCGGACTTGGATCCCGAGGAGGCCAGGGAGCGGCTGGCCACCATCCGCGAGGGGGAACTGCGGCGCGCCTGCGCTATCCTGGGCATCGACGAGCTCCACATCCTGGGCTACCGCGACTCCGGCATGGTCGGCACGCCCGACAACGCGGACCCGCGCAACTTCCACAACGCCGACCCCGACGAGGTTGCCGGCCGCATCGTGGAGCTCATGCGGCGGGAGCGGCCCGACGTGGTCGTCACCTATGACGCGCGCGGTGGCTACGGGCACCCCGACCATATAGCGGCGCACCAGGCCACCGTCGCCGCCTTCGACAGGGCGGGCGACCCGGCGCGCTACCCCGAGCAGGGACTGGAGCCGTGGCAGCCCCGGAAGCTCTACTACGCCGCCTTCCCGCGCTCGGGGCTCTTGCGCATGCGCGACGAGATGCGGGCGCACGGCATTGCTCTGCCCTTCCCGGGTAGCGACGACGAGGAGTTCGACCCCTCCAGCTTCACCGTCCCCGACGACGAGATCACCGCGCGGGTCGACGTCGGCCCCTACGTCGAGCGGAAGCGGGCGGCGCTACTGGCGCACCGCACGCAGATCGGCGCCGAGCACTTCACGCAACTCCTGCCCGAGGATCTCGCGCGCGCGATGCTGGGTACGGAAAGTTTCACGCGCGCCCGCGCGCTCGTCCCCGCCCCGCTCCACGAGGACGACCTTTTCGCTGGCTTGAGCTAAGGGCGGTATCTGTCCTCTTCCCTCAGGACCAGGCCAGGGTCTGTGCACTGTCGAGGCGACGACGCCCCTCTCGCCCCCCGACAATGCACAGAACCTGGGGAGATGGGGAGATGGGGGCAGGCGTAGCAGGTATGGGGTGGGGCATGGTAGCATGCGGGAGACTATATGAGAAGGTGAGGGTAGAGTAGTTTATGCGCGTGTTGGTCACCGGCGGGGCGGGCTACATCGGGTCGGTCGTGGCGGCGCAGCTGCTGCGGGACGGGCACGGGGTCACGGTCTACGACAATCTCTACAAAGGTCACCGGGGCGCGGTCCCCGAGGGCGCGCGCTTCGTGCAGGGTGACCTGTTCGACGGCGACCTCCTGGGGCGGGCGCTGCGCGATGGCGGCGACGGAGAAGGTGGCCCGATCGACGCCGTGATGCACTTCGCCGCGCTCTCGCTGGTGGGCGAGTCGGTGGCCGAGCCGGCCCTGTACTTCCGCAACAATGTCGCGGGCACGCTCAACCTGCTCGACGCTATGCGCGGCGCGGGGGTGGGCCGGCTCATCTTCTCCTCCACCGCCGCCGTCTATGGCCAGCCGGTCTCGACGCCCATCTACGAGGACGCCGAGCTGCGCCCGATCAACCCCTACGGCGAGAGCAAGCTGATGGTCGAAACCCTCCTGCGACGCTACGACGAGGCCTACGGGCTGCACGCGGTCTCGCTGCGCTACTTCAACGCGGCGGGCGCGGCCGGCCACCTCGGCGAAGACCACCACCCCGAGACGCACCTCATCCCCAACGTGCTGGCGGTGGCGCACGGCCGCGCCGAGGCGGTGCAGGTTTTCGGCACAGACTACGCCACGCCCGACGGCACGGCCGTACGCGACTACATCCACGTGTCCGACCTGGCGCGGGCGCACATCATAGCGCTCGAGGTGACCCGCGAGCGCAGCGTCGCCTACAACCTGGGCAACGGGCTGGGCTTCTCGGTGCGTCAGGTCGTCGAGGCGGCCCGCGTGGTCACGGGCCACCCCATCCCCGTGCACGAGGTCGAGCGGCGCGCCGGCGACCCCGCCGTGCTCGTCGCGGCCTCGGAACGCATCCAGCAGGAGTTGGGCTGGCAACCGCGCTATCCGGACGTCGAGTCGATCATCGCCTCGGCCTGGGAGTGGCGCCAGGCGCACCCCCGGGGGTACGAGTAGGCGGGCGGGCCCGGGCTGGATGGTTTAAGGGTTAAGGGCTCGGCGCTAACCGGGCAGGGCCTTGTAGGCCAGGCCGGCAGCGATCCCGCCCGCGGTGTACAACGCCACAGTGATTGCCCTGGTCGCGCCCGTGCGCTTGGTCGGCCGGTTGCTCAGGCCCAGATACGGCGGCAGGTAGACCGCGCCGGCCCCGGCGACGACGCCCATCGCTCCCCCAAGCGCCACGGCCCGGCCGCGCGGTCCCGCTCCGACCAGGCCGAAGTACGCGGTGTTGGAGGCCAGATCCCCCGCCAGGGTCAGGTTGTAGAGGGCGACGCTGGTCGGGGCGCGGAGGCCCACGGCCTGCAACAGGTGCGCCAGCGCCTGCATGCCGAGTAGATCGACGCGGGGCGCATCCAGCGTGAGCCGCCGCGTCAGCTCGTGCAAGAGTGTCGTGGTAACGGCCCCCGCCGCGCCGGCCGCGACGGCTTTCGTGAAAGCATCCATACCCTGACTCTAGCCTCCCCTACGATTCTACGAACAAATGACTCGGCGCCGGCCACGCCGGCTACTAGCGTTTCCAGTGCCCCCCGTCGTCGAGGTGGCCGCGCAGGCTGAGGTCGCCGGTGTAGAGGGCCTTGCCGATGATGACAGCCTCGACGCCGAGGCGCTCGAGGTTGCGGATGTGGTCTTGGTGCGCGATGCCCCCGCTCACGGTGATCGGAGCGTCGGCGACGCGTAGCAGCGCGCGCAGCCCGGCGTAGTTCGGCCCCCCGAGCATGCCGTCGCGGTTGAGATCGCTATAGATCAGGCGGCGCGCGCTCCCGTCGATGAACTCCCGCGCCAGCACCACCGGGTCGGCCGGCCCGGTGCGCTCGGGCGTCTGCAGCTGCACGTTGCCGTCGCGCACGTCCAGCCGTACGGTGAGGCGCTCCGCATGGGAGGGCAACGCCTCGCGGATGAACGGTGTCCCCGCGACACGATCCGCGCGCAGCACCACGAGCGCAAAGGGCTTCTCCAGCGCCGCGCGCAACGCCGCGTCGTCGCGGATAACCGCGCTGAACTGCACGCGCGCGCCTGTTTCGTCGGCGATGCGCACGGCCAGATCGAGGAAAGCGACTGCGCCGCGCTGCAGGCTATCGAGATCGTTGACGTAGAGGTGGCGCGCGCCCAGGTCGACGAAGCGGCGCGCCACGGCGAGCGGGTCGTCGGAGTAGACGCCGCTGCGTGCAGGGTCGCCCTGGCGCACGCGCACGACCTTGCCACCCAGGATGTTGATGGCCGGGATGATCAGCATTCAACTCTCGGCTTTCGGCGGACGGCCGTCGGCCAACGGCCGTCCGCTCACCACGTTATCGACTCAGATGGCCAGGTGGTATAGCTGGCCGACGACTATGCCGCTGAGAACCTGGATAAGCAGCAGCGCGATCAGCGGCGAAAAATCGATTGTGCCCGCGCCGGGTATCAGGCGGCGGATCGGCGCCAGCACCGGCTCCGTGATCTCGACCAGCAGCCGGAACACCGGCTGCGACCCGCCGACGCTGAACCAGGAGAGCAGGGAGCGTATGATGATGGCCGCGACCAACACCTGCGCGAGGATATTGACGAAATTTATCAAAACAATCGTGATCATATGTCTCTGTTCTCGATCTTTGCCGCCGCGTTTTTGCCGTCCAACCCTGCTTTGTCCGGCGGTCGTTGCCCGAAAAGGGCGCGCCCCACCCGCGCGAGCGTGGCTCCTTCCCCGACCGCGAGCTCGTAGTCGTCGGTCATGCCCATGGAAAGATGCCGCCACTCGGGACCCGGGAAGGCCGGCGCCAGCTCATCGCGCAACCGGCGCAAAGAGCGGAAGACGTTGCGCAACGCTTCGTCACCGGCCCCTAGCGGCGCGATCGTCATTAGCCCCTCGGGCTGCAGGTTGGGCAGCGCGGCGAGCGCGGGCGCGACGGCGCGCAACTCTCCTGGAGCAAAGCCGCCCTTGCTCTCCTCGCCCGACACATTGACCTGAAACAGGACACGCTGCCGCTTCCCGGCCGCCCCGGCATGGCGATCCACCGTCGCAGCCAGATCGAGCGCGTCCACGGAGTGGATGAGGTCGAACAAGTCGACCGCGACGCGCGCCTTGTTACTCTGCAGGCGGCCAATCAAGTGCCACGCGACCGCGCGGCCCAATCCCAGCCCCTCGATCTTCGTCGCCGCCTCCTGCACCCGGTTCTCGCCGAGGTCGGTCAGCTCCGCCAGCCCGTCGAGCAAGCCCAGATACTCCAGCGGCACGGTCTTGCTGACCGCCACCAGGGTCACCTCGGCGGGGTCGCGCCCCGCGCGCAGAGCCGCGGCGCCAATATGCGCGCGCACCTCCTCGATGTTGCGCGCAAGGTCGGCCGCGGACGGCAGGGCGCGCGCGGGGGCAGGAGATGCGGTGGTCATACTATGAGTGTAGCAGGCCCTTTTACAAGGTACTATCGACGAACGTCGACGAACAAACCTCACCCACGACCCGCGCTTCGTCACGGGTTGAACCGTCGGTGAAGCGCGGGTCGTGGGTGAGAGCTCGTTACGACCGATTACGCAGGAAGGAGGGCACGTCGAATTGGTCGACCGCGCGCTCGGGCTGCTGGCGCTGCTGCGTCCGTTGCTGCTGAGGAGGGGCGTCGGAGGGCTGCAGGCGCGTCTGCGCCGTGCGGTTGGGTCCGCGCCCATCGAAGCCGGTGGCGATGACGGTGATCTGCAGGTCGCCCTGCATCGACTCGTCGATGACCGCGCCGAAGATGATGTTGGCGTCCGGGTCGGCGGCCTCCTGGATGATCTGCGCGGCCTCGTTGACCTCGAAGAGCGTGTAGTCGCCGCCTGTGATGGTGAGCAACACTCCTTTGGCGCCTTCGATCGAAACGTCGAGCAGCGGGCTGGCCACGGCGGCGCGCGCGGCTTCGACGGCGCGGTTGTCGCCCGAGGCGCGGCCGATCGCCATCAAGGCCGAGCCGGACTGCTGCATGATCGATTTGACGTCCGCGAAGTCGACGTTGACCAGACCGGGGACGGTGATAGTGTCGGAGATGCCCTGGATGCCCTGGCGCAGCACGTCGTCGGCGAGGGCAAAGGCGTTGTTCATGGTCGTCTTCTTGTCGGCCAACTGCAACAGGCGATCGTTGGGGACGGTGATGAGGGTGTCCACCCGCTCCTTGAGAGCGTTGGCACCCTCGTCGGCCAGCCGGCGGCGGCGGTTGCCCTCGAACATGAACGGTTTGGTGATGACGCCGACGGTGAGCGCGCCGAGTTCCTGGGCGATCTGGGCCACCACCGGCGCCGCGCCGGTCCCCGTGCCGCCGCCCATGCCGGCGGTGACGAAGATCATGTCGGCGCCCTGCAGCGCCTCGCGCAACTCCTCACCGCTCTCCTCGGCCGCCTTCTCGCCGATCTCGGGGTTGCCGCCGGCGCCGAGGCCCTTGGTCAGCTTGTCGCCGATGCGGATCTTGACCGGGGCCAGCGAGCCGACGAGAGCCTGATTGTCGGTGTTGACGGCGATGAACTCGACCTCTTGCACCCGCGAGGCGATCATGCGGTTGATGGCATTGCAGCCTGCGCCGCCCACGCCCACCACCTTGATGATGGCGTGGTCGGCGATGGACGGGACATTCATGTCTCCCGGCCTCCTGTGCATATCCGTACTCCATCCCAACTAGTATACGTCCGGCAGTATAGCACAGGGCGTCGCACGGCCTGTTTTATTGTCCACACGAAAGCTGTCGGCAATTAGCGATTAGCTGTTAGCCTCCGTCCTCTTGCTATGCTACTGCCCAGTACGCGCAGGTGAGCTAGAGCTAAGGGCTAACGGCTAATCGCTTATTGGCTTTGGGGCAGGAACACGCGGAAGATGCTCGAAACGCGGCTCATGAAGCTCGGCTCCTTGCCGTCGGCTGGGCGGCGCGCCTCGGCGTGGACGAAGTCCTGATTCTTCAGGCCCCACAGGAGCAGGCCGACGCTGGTGGCATAGGCCGGGCTGCTCAGGTCCTCGGAGAGCCCCTGGATGTGCTCGGGGCGGCCTAGGCGCACCGGCATACCCAGCACGGCGCGCGCGAGCTCAGCCAGCTCGGCGAGCTGCGAGCTGCCGCCCGTCAGCACGATCCCCGCCGGCAGCACGCCGGTGTAGCCCGACTTCCTAATCTCCTCGCCGACGAGGGTCAGCATCTCGTGCGCGCGCGCCTCCAGGATCTCGCACAGGAAGCGCCGCGACACCTGTCCGGTCCCGGCGTTCTCGAAGGTCATCATCTCGACCATCTCGTCGTTCTCGACCGTCGCGGCGATGGCCGAGCCGTAGCTGATCTTCATCTCCTCGGCCACGTGCGACGGCGCACGCAAGCCCACGGCGATGTCGTTGGTCAGGTGGTTGCCGCCGACCGGGAGCACGGCGCTGTAGAGGACGGTGCCGTTGACGTAGATGGCGATGTCGGTCGTGCCGCCACCGATGTCGACGAGGGCCACGCCGAGGTCGCGCTCGGCCTGGCTCAGCACAGCCTCGCCCGAGGCCATCGGCTCCAGCACCATGTCGTCGATCTCGATGCCGGCCTTCTGCACGCTCTTCTCGAGGTTGTGGATCGAGGCCATCGCGCCGGTCACGATGTGCGTGACCACCTCCAGGCGATAGCCCGACATGCCGAGCGGGTCCTTGATGCCGTCCTCGCCGTCCACGATGTACTCGCGCGGGATGACGTGCAGGACCTCGCGATTGTGCTGCACCGGGACGGCGCGGGCCGCCTCGATGGCGCGGTCCACGTCGAACTGCGTCACCTCGTGCTTCTGCGGCGAGATGGCGACGGCGCCATGGCTGTTGTGGCTCATGATATGCTGGCCGGCGATGCCGACGAACGCGGTGCCGATTTGGTAGCCGGAGACGCGCTCGGTCTGGGTGAGGGCAGCGCGGATCGAGGCGGCGGATTCGTCGATGTCGACGACCACGCCCTTGCGCAGCCCCTGGGCGGGCGCGACGCCCGCGCCGACCACGCTCAACTTGTTGTTCTCGTCTACCTCGCCGATCAGGGCGCAAATCTTGGTGGTCCCGACGTCGACCCCGACGATGACCCGCTGGTCACTGGCCATGATCTTGAGCCCTCCTAACTCACGGGGTGCGGCAATAGCCGCGGTCCCAATCCTTGTCCGCTACCCCGAAGATGGTAGATCGGCGCGGCGCCCCTTCCAGCCCCCGGCTCGCAAGAGCGCGGGGACGGCGGGAGGAGCGGAGGCGCTCGCCGGACGGGTTGGGCGCACAATCCTGGCGCTGATGTGGGCAACTCGTACCATCTTAGCATCCCTACCGTTGAGGTCACAAGATTAGCGACCGGCGCCAGGGGATTGGGGAGAAAGATTAGGGTCCGAGCGGCTTCTCCCATTGCTTCTCGTGGCTGCAGTGGGCGTCGGGCAGCACCTGCAGGTCGACGTAGTTGCAGTTGCTCTCCTTGACCTTGCTCAACATGTCGGGCTGCTCGAGGGCCGTGAGACGCTGTTGCAGCTCCCCGTTCAGGAAGATGCCTAAGAAACCCCACCAACCAAGGGTGCTGTGCGCCGCGAGGCCCGAGTAGGGGCTCCAGTGGAAGCGGTCCACCGTCCGCGCGAGGTCGGGCGCGAGACCCCGCTTCGTCGCCAGCGCCATCTGGACCGCGGTCGGATCGACCGTCGCCGGGCGTGCGGGCAGCGGGGGTGGCAACGGGAAGGTCGTGTCTTTCGGGCTGTACACCAGTGGGACGGTCGCCGTCGTCGGCACGACGACGCCCGGGGCGGGCGGCTTCTTCACGTCATAGAGCACCGCGCCACCAGCGTCTACCGTGTAGGTCGCGACCGAGGTGCGCCACAGGACGGCCGGTTGGCGGTACGCGATGTCGACGACGATGCGGTTGGGCAGGCGCGCGTAGACTCTCCGCACGTCGACCCACGGGAGGTTAGCGGCGATGAGGCCGCGTATCCTGTCCGGCCGCTCGAAGAAGATGTTGCGGTCGAGGCAGGCGCAGTTTGCCTGCGCGAGCGGGAGCAGTTCCGGCGCCCCCACGGCCTCTACCGTCTTGACGTCGAAGACCGGCGAGTTCGCCAGCGCGTAGAGCCCGCCGAGCGCGACGGCGAGCGCCACGAGCTGCGGGATCGGGGCGCGCAGCAGCGTGCGCCAGGTCCAGCGCCGCCGCGTGCGCATCTGGCGTCGCCGGTGCACCGGCTGCCCGCGCGGCGGCCGCAACAAGTCGAACCCGTTTGTTTTCATAGATCCCCTATTTCTTTCAGGGGCGGCGGCCCGACACGGCCGTCGCGATAGACGTACTGTATCTCGGACTCGAGCGCGACGCCGCGCTCCGCGAGGACGCGCCGGCGGGCGTGCGCGACGAGCGCGAGCACGGCGGCGGCCGTCGCGCGCGGGCCGCAAACGATGAAGTTGGCGTGCAGCGTCGAGATCGCCGCGTCGCCCGCCGTGTATCCTTTGAGGCCGAGACTTTCTACGAGCCGTCCCGCGCTGTCGCCCTCGGGGTTCTTGAAGGTCGAGCCGGCGCTGGCCCCGCCCGGCTGGGTGCGCTTGCGCCGCTCGCGCTGCGCGCCCATGCGTTCCTTGATCGCGGCGACCTCGCCCCGCGCCAGTTCGAAGGTCGCGCCCAGCACGACGGGGCGCTCGTCCGCCCGCACCGGCTCCTCGCGGCGCAGGGCGCTGCGCCGGTAGCCGAAGTGCAACTCCTCCGCCAGCTCCTCGCGCGCGTCGCCCTCGACCGGCAGCAGGCGCACGCTGCGCAGCGCGTCGGCCATTGCCCCACCGTTGGCCCCCGCGTTGTTGACGACCGCCCCGCCGACCGAGCCCGGGATGTCGTGGCACCACTCCAGCCCCAGCAGGCCTGCCCCTACCGTGCGGCGCGCCAGCACACCGAGCAAGACGCCGCTCTCGGCGCGCACCGTCGCGCCCTCTATCGTGAGGGCGTCGGCGCGGTTGACGATCACCGCGCCCTCGACGCCGGCGTCGTCGACGAGCACGTTGGAGCCGCGCCCGATCACGATCCACGACAGCCCGGCGGCGCGCACGGTCTCGACGGCGCGCCGCAACTCCTCGCCGTCGCGGACGACGCACAATAAACGGGCCGGACCGCCGACCCGCCACGTGGTGTAGCGGGCCACGCGCGCATCGACCTGGACGTCGCCGGGCGCCAGGAACTCGGCTAGCCGGCGTACCACGTCGGAAACAGGCTCGGACACTACCATCGCTCTATCTCGTCCCACTCGCCACTCGCCACTCGCCACTAATCACTGACCACTTTCTCGCCGGCCTTCCAGATGTCGCCGGCGCCCAGGGTGACGAGTACCACGTCGGGACCGTCGTCGGCGGAGAGCCAGGCCGCCGCGTCGTCGAGCGTGGGGACGAACAGGGCCCGGACGCCGGCCGCGTCCACGGCGGCGGCGACGTCGCGCCCGCCCACGCCCAACGTCTCCTGCTCGCGCGCGGCGTAGACCTCGGCGACCGCCACCTCGTCGGCGTCGGCGAAGCTCACGCCAGTTTCGCCCAGCGTGGCGCGCGTGCGGGTGTAGGTGTGCGGCTGGTAGACGACCCGCAGCCGCCTGTCGGGATAGCGCGCCCGCAGGCCGGCCAGCGTGGCGCGAACCTCGGTGGGATGGTGGGCGTAGTCGTCGACCACCAGGGCGCCGCCGCGCGCGCGGCCCTTGACCTCCTGTCGCCGCCGCGGCGTCTCGAACGCGGCCAGGGCGCGGACCGCCCCCCCCGGCGCGACGCCGGCCTCGGCGCACGCCGCCAGCGCCGCCACGGTGTTCGCCACGTTGTGCCGGCCCGACAAAGGGGTCGTCACCGTCAGCGGCGCGAGGCCCGGCGCGACGAGCGTGAAACGCGCGCCCCCCTCGTCGAGCGCCACGTCGCGCGCGCTCCAGTCCGCCGCACCTTCGAGCCCGTAGGTCACGACGCGGCAGGGGGCGCCGGCGGCGATCTCCAGCGCGCGCGGGTCGTCGGCGCAGGCCACCAGGGTCCCAGTGGCGGGCAGCAGCGCGACAAAGGCGGCGAACGCCTCCATGACCCCCGCGAGGTCGGCGTAGATGTCGAGGTGGTCGGCCTCGACGTTGGTGACGACCGCGACCGCCGGCGCCAGCTGCAGGAAGCTACGGTCGTACTCGTCGGCCTCGACGACGGCCCAGGCGCCGCGCCCGTCGCGCGCGTTGCCTCCGAGGGCGGGGACCTCGCCGCCGACGAAGGCGGTGGGGTCGAGCCCGGCGTCGAGCAGGATGGCGGCGACGAGGGCGCTGGTGGTCGTCTTGCCGTGCGTGCCCGCGACGGCGACCGTGCGGAAGGGGCGCAACAAGAGGCCGAGCAGGGCGGCGCGCTTGACCGTGCGCAGCCCGCGCGCGCGCGCGGCCGCGTACTCACGCTCGTCGGGGCGCACCGCCGAGGACACGACGAGCAGGTCGACCCCGTCCAGGTGCGCCGGGTCGTGCCCCTGGTAGATGACGGCGCCGGCCGCGGCGAGACTCTCCGTCACCCTGCCCGGCGCGAGATCGCAGCCACTGACCCGGTAGCCGCGCGCGAGCAGGATGCGCGCGAGCCCGCTGACGCCGATGCCGCCGGCGCCTATGAAGTGCACATGCGCCGGGGGCGGGGGCATCTCGCCGAGATAGGACAGCGGGGCCGGGGGGTTATCCATGGCCGACCACCCCTCGCACCAGGTCGGCGACGCGGTCGGCCGCGTCGAGGTGAGCGAGCGCGCGGCAAGCGGCGGCCATACGGGCGAGGCGCTCGCGGTCTCCCAGCAGGGCCAGCGTCTCCGTGGCCAGCCGGTCCGGGTCGAGCTCGCGGTCGAGGATGACGACGGCGGCGCCGCCCTCGGCGAGGGAGCGAGCGTTGCCCTCCTGCTCGGAGAACTCGCCCGGGACGAGCACGGCCGGGGTCCCCGTGGCCGGGAGTTCGGCCATCGTCGCGGCGCCCGCCCTGCAGATCGCCAGATCGGCGGCGGCCAGCGCGTCGGCCATACCTCGCGCGTCGAGGTAGGGGTAGGGGTGATAGCGGTCCCTGAATCGCGGGGGAGCAGCGGATAGGCCGTCCTCTCGCCGCGTCTCCGTGTCCTCGCGGCGCCCTGTGACATGGACGACGTGCGCCGCGGGGAGGAGGCGGTCGAGCGCGCCGGCGACGGCGCGGTTGATGGCGCGCGCGCCCAGCGAGCCGCCGAAGGCCAGCACGACCGCCCCGTCCGCGGGCAGGCCCAGGCGCTGGCGGGCCGCGGCGCGCTCGACATAGCGGAACTCGTCGCGCACGGGGTAGCCGGTCACGACCGTGCGCGGCGCGGCGGGGAGCAGGGCGAGCGAGGCGGGGAAAGCCGTGGCGATACGCGCGGAGAGGCGCGCGGAGAGGCGCACCGCCCAGCCCGGCACGACGTCGACGCAGAGCGTCACGATCGGCACGCGCAGCAGCGCGGCCGCCACGGCGACCGGCGCGCAGACGTAGCCGCCGCCCACGAGCACTACGTCGGGCTCGAAGCGGCGCATGATCGCGGCCGCGCGCGGGACGGCCAGGGCGAAACGCGCCAGGTTCAGCCCGGCGCGCCACGGCGTCATGCCGTTCACGCCGCCGACATGGAGCCGCTCGTAGCGCAGCCCCGCGCCGCCCACGATTTCGCGGTCGAGCGGGCGTGGCCCGATCACGCACAACAAGCTATCAGCCATCAGCGATAAGCCATCAGCTTTTTCGTCTCCGCTGTCAACCCGACTATCGCTTTCAGCGTCCGACAGGGGGGCGGGCGTCGACGGTGGGGCGGCGTCCGCGGACGACCGGCCGCTCGTCGCCGTCCGCGGGCTGTCCACCGGCCGGGCTCTGTCGCCCGGGCGCGACTCGTCGCCAGCCGGTGGCCGATCGCTGCCGGCTGATGGCGGCGCGCTCGCCAGACGGCGCGCGACGACCAGCGACGGGTAGATGTGGCCGCCTGTTCCGCCACCAGAGATAAGTAGACGCAGGGTCACGTTCCTCCCTCAAATCGGTTGCCTTCTTGGAGATACTGAGCAGGATGCCGGCCGCCACCATCGACACGGTGAGCGAGCTGCTGCCGTAGGAGATGAACGGCAGCGGGACGCCGGTGAACGGGATGACGCCGGCCACGACGGCCATGTTGACCAGAGCCTGGAACACGATCGAGCAGGTCAGCCCGGCGGCGAGCAGCTTGCCGAACAGGTCGGGGGCCAGCATGCTGGCGCGCAGGCCGCGCCAGCCCAGCAGGAGGAACAGGACGAGGACGCCGAACGCGCCGGCGAGCCCCAACTCCTCCCCGACGATGGCGAAGATGCTGTCCGAGTTCGCCTCGGGCAGCGTCTGCCGGGCCTGGCTGTTGCCCAACCCCACGCCGAAGAGGCCCCCCGACCCCAGTGCCAGCTGTATGTGCCTGATCTGGTAGCAGATATCGAGCGTGTTCCTCGGCGTGCAGGTCTTATAAGCTTCCAGGCGATCCAGCTGGTACCGCGGCATGTGGTGGAGATAAAGCTGGAAGCCGACCACCGCTGCGAGGGCGAGGATGATCAGATGCCGCGTGCGCGCGCCGGCCACGAAGTAGAGCGCGACGAGCGAGGCAACGATCACGATCGTCGTGCCCAGGTCCGGCTGCGTCACGACGAGCCCGACGAGGGCGGCGATGACGGCGCCGAAGGGGATGAGCCCGCGCAAGGAGTGCCGCAGCGCCGGCCGTTGCCCGGCGAACCAGTGTGCGGCGTAGAGCACGAGCGCGAACTTGGCCACCTCGCTCGGCTGCAACTCGACAGGGCCGAGGCGCAGCCAGCGCGTCGAGCCGCTCACCTGGTGGCCAAGGCGCGTGCGCAGCAGAAGCAGCAGCACGGCCCCGACGGCGAGCCCAAGCCCGGCGAACGGCCGCCAGCGATGGTAGTCCACGCGCATGGCCACGTACATGCCGACGCCGCCGAGCAGCAACCCCTGCATCTGCCGGATCAGATAGTAGCTCGGAGAGTGGTTGTGGTCGAGGGCGAAGTTGATGCTGGAGGAAAAGATCATGACCATGCCGATCACCACGAGCAGCGTCACGATCGAGAGCAGCACGAGGTCGACCGCGCCGACGAGCGCCATGATCGGCTCGCCGCTGAGCTTGCGCAGCTCGACGTCGCGCGGATCGTTGACCAACAGGGTCTCGCGCAGGGTACCCGGCAGGCGGCGTACGAAGCCCGCGATGCTGACGTCTTTCGGCGGCTCCCAGCGCTTCGTTTCCTTCTTGACGCGCGCGGCCAGGCGCTCGTGCAGGGGAGGGCGCCGCCGCACGGCGTGCCTGGCGCTTTGCTCGCCCTCCCGCGAGATCTTCAACGGGCGCCCCGCGACCCCGACGGCTCGGCGCGTCCCGGTTTTGCGGGCCCCGGCCCCCTGGGCCGGCCTATCTACCAGCTTCGCCACTGTCCCCCACCCCCAGCCTCTCTAGTCGCCTAACCGCCTCCGCGAAGGTGTCCCCGCGCTCCTCGAAATCCCGGAACATGTCATAGCTCGCGCACCCCGGCGCGAGCGCCACGGCATCGCCCGGCCGCGCCAGGACCAGGGCCCGCTCCACGGCCTCATCCATCGACGCGGCGTCGACAACGGCGGCCGGACACAGCAGCGCCCCCCCGGCCGCGCTCCCGGTGTTCTCGGCCAGCGCCGCCTCGAGATGCGCTCGGATGAGGGCCGCCGCCTCGCCGATGAGCACGACGCCGCGGCAGCGCCGCACCGCGTCGCGCGCCAGGTCCTCCCATGGCAGCCGCTTGTCGCGCCCGCCCAGGATGAGCGCGACCGCCCCGGGACCGGGTAGCGCCGCGAGCGCCGCGCGCGTACGCTCGGGGCTCGTGGCGATAGAATCGTCGTAAAAAGTGACGCCGCCGGCCGCGCCGACCCGTTGCAACCGGTGCGGCACGCCGTCGAAAAGGCGCGCCGTCGCGGCGATGGCGTCGGACGCCACGCCGCAGGCCGCGGCGACGGTGGCCGCGGCGAGCACGTTGGCGATGGTGTGCCGGCCCGGGACACGGATGTCGCCGGCGCGGCAGAGGACGTCGCGCCGGCCGTCGCGCGCCAGCATCAGCGTCTCGCCGTCCACGTCCAGATAGGCTCCTACCTCAGCCGCGGCGGGCGTAGCGGGCGTAGCGGGCGCGGCGGGCGCGGCGGGCGCGGCGGGCGCAACGGGCGCGGCGGGCGGGACCAGGGAGAAGTATAGCACGCGGCCGGGCGTGAGCCGGGCGAACGGCGCCACCCGCGGGTCGTCCCCGTTGAGGACGGCCAGGTCGCCCGGCCCCTGGTGGGCCACGATGTTGGCCTTGGCGGCCGCGTACGCTTTCATCGTCTCGTGGCGGTCGAGGTGGTTCGGCGTCAGGTTGGTTATCACGGCGATCGATGGGCTCCGCTCGAGCCACTCGAGCTGGAACGACGAGAGCTCGAGCACCACCCGCGCGTCGGGCGTAATCTCGCCCAGTCTCTCCAGCAGCGGGCTCCCTATGTTGCCGCCGACATATAGGGGCCTCGTCCCGTCGCGGCGCAGCATCTCGCCGACGAGCGTCGTCGTGGTCGTCTTGCCGGCGCTGCCGGTGACGCCGATGATGGGGGCGGGGCAGCGGGCGAAGAACAGCGCGGTCTCGCTCGTGATGGGGACGCCGCGGCGCAGCGCCTCCCGCACCAACGGCGCGCGCTTGTCGACCCCCGGCGAGAGCGCCAGCAGGTCGCAGTCGAGCACCCGGTCGGGATCATCCGTGCCGAGCGCGTAGCGCACGGGGACGGGGAGGTCGGCGAGCGCCGCGATGCCCTCGGCCAGGGCCTGCTCGTCGCGCGCGTCGCTCACCGTCACGTAGGCGCCCTCGCGCGCCAGCACGCGCGCCACCGCGCGGCCCTCACGCCCCAGGCCCACCACTGTCACCCGCTTGCCCGTGTAGCTCATCCTCATGCCAACGCCAATCCCACCCCGGCAAGGGCGGCGAGCGCGCCGGCCAGCCAGAAGCGCTGCACCACGAGCGTCTCGCTCCAGCCGCCCAGCTCGAAGTGCAGGTGCAGCGGGCTGCTGCGGAAGATGCGCTTGCCGCCCGTGCGCTTGAAATAAGCCACCTGCAGTATGACCGAGAGGGTCTCGGCTACGAAGACCACGCCGACGACCGGCAGCACCAGCACGTCGCCCGTCAGAAGCGCCGCCCCCGCCAGGACGGCCCCGAGGGCCAGCGCGCCGGTGTCGCCCATGAAGAAGCGCGCGGGGTGCGTGTTGTGCCACAGGAAGCCGAGCAGCGCGCCGGCCAGCGCCAGCAGGAAGAGGGCTACCCCATCTTGCTTGTGCGCGAGCGCGATCACGGCGTAGGCGACCGCGGCGATGGCGCCGGTGCCGCCGGCCAGGCCGTCGAGCCCGTCCGTCAGGTTGACCCCGTTGGCCGCGCCGACCACCGCGACGATCCCCAGCGGCCAGTACAGCGGGCCGAGGTCGACCACGCCCGCGAAGGGAACCCGGATGGTGTGCCGATGCAAGAGCAACTGCGCCGCGGCCACCGCCGCGGCGGCGATGATCACCAGCCAGGCGAGCTTGACGCGGGCGCGCATGCCCCTGCGCCGGAAGCGCATCGAGGACGAGAGATCGTCGACCAGCCCCAGCGCCGCCGTTGCCAGCAGCAGCGCCAGCAGCAGCAGCACCGATGGGTAGGACGGCGCTACCAGCAGCAGGGCCAGCACGAACGTTACGCCGGTGAACAGGAGGCCGGCCATCGAGGGCGTCCCGGTCTTCTTCTGGTGCGCGGACGGCTCTTCCTCACGCACGATCTTCCCCGCGCCGAGGCGGCGCAGCAGGTCGGGGAGCGGCCGGCCCAGCAGCAGGACCGCGAGGCCGGCCCCCACGGCGAGCCCGGCGCCCTGCGCGGCGACGCTAACTGTCATGGCCGGAACATCCCTCACCCCCGTCCCCCTCTCCCACATCTGGGAGAGGGGCTGGGGGCGCCGGCTCACCCCCCAGTAGCCAGCGCACCGTGTCCTCCAGACACAGCGCGCGCGAGCCTTTGACCAGCACGGCGTCCCCGGGCTGCAGCGATGCGCGCAGCGCGGCCGGCGCCTCCGCGGTCGTGGCCACGAGGTGGACCGCCTCGCGCCGCATCCCGGCCGCCAGGGCCTCCTCGGCCAACGCGGCGGCCTCGGGGCCGACGGCGACGAGCTCGTGCGCGACCGCGCCGGCGCGACGCCCGACCTGGCGGTGCGCCGCCTCGCTCTCGGCCCCGAGCTCGCGCATCCCGCCGAGCACGGCGACGCGCCGGCGCGGCACGGCGGCCAGCACGTCGAGGGCCGCCAGCATCGAGGGCGGGCTCGCATTCCAGGAGTCGTCGATGACCAGCAGGCCGTCCCGCCCATCGTGGAAGCGCTGCCGCTCGCCGATCTTCATGTCGCGTAGGGCAGCGATTATAATGTCGCGCGGGACGCCGAGCTCCGCGCCGGCGGCGGCGGCGGCGAGCAGGGCGTGGACGAAGTGGCGGCCCACCACGGATGTCTCGACGCGCGCGCGCCACTCCTTATAGGTGAGCGTGAAGCGCAGGCCGTCGAGGCCACGGTCGTCGATCGCAACGGCGCGCCAGTCGTTGCCCTCGTCGAGGCCGTAGAAGAGGGCGCGCGCGCCGGTCAGGGCGGCCATGGCGCGGACGCGCGCGTCGTCGCCGTTCAGGATAGCGACCCCATCGGTGGGTAGCGCCTGCACGAGCTCGGCCTTGGCCGCGGCGATGGCCTCCATCGAGCCCAGGCGCTCCAGGTGCACGGGCGCGACCATGGTGACCACCCCGAGCGCGGGGCGGGCCAAGGCCGCCAGCGCTGCGATCTCGCCCCGCGCGTACATGCCCATCTCGAGCACGGCGGCGCGGTGCCGCGCGCGCAGGCCCAACAGAGTCAGTGGCAGGCCAATCTCATTGTTGTAGCTGCGTGGCGATACGAGGGTCGGCATGGCCGCGGCCAGCACCCCCGCCACCGCCTCGCGCGTCGTCGTCTTGCCGACCGAGCCGGTCACGCCGACCACGCGCACGCCGCTATGACGGCCGCGCCAGTCCGCCGCGACCTGCTGCAAGGCGACCAGCGGATCGGGCACGATCAGCGAGGCGAACGGCCGGGGACCGGCCTCGCCGAGGAGAGCCTGGCGCGCCGCGCGCTGCGCGGGCGAGGGGTCGGGGGCGCGCGTGGTCAGCGCGGCCAGGGCGCCGCGCGCGTAGGCGTCGCCGGCGAAGCGGGCGCCGTCGGTGTGCGCGCCGGGCAGGGCCACGAAGAGATCCCCCGGCGCGGCCACGCGCGAGTCGATGACCACGTTCGGGACCGGCGCGGCGCGTAGCGCGGCGAGATCCGCATCGGCGGCGGCCGGCCCGTCGAGCGCAAGCGCCGCGCCCGTCGACTCCAGCAGGTCGCCGAGCCGCAGCCCGTCCCATCCGTCGCGCGTCGTCATTCCTGCTTCATCCTCGGACCACATCTGCTGGAACACCGGCGCTCCCGGTAGGCCCCGCGTGTCGCGTTCGTGGTCACGGCTAGCTCGGCTTATCGAACTCGCAGCCCCAACCCTGGGGACCCTGCATCCGCGGAATATCCGTGTGCGGTGGATCCGGGTAGTTGGGTTGCGGCGCGATGCCCAGGAGCGGGTAGAGTCGCTCGGCGATGTCGTGCCAGACCGGCGCGGCCGTGACCGCGCCGTAGATGTGGTTATTACCGGCCGAATCGGTCGACAACGTCTGCGGGTGGTCGACGGTGACCAGCATCACGAACCTGGGATTATCGACCGGCGCGTAGCCGACCAGCGAGGCCACGGTCCCCTTGCCGAGGTCCGAGACCCCCGTCGCCGACGTGTCGACGGTCGTGGTGCCGGTCTTGGCCGCGACGGGGAAGCCGTCGGTCAGCGCGCACGTCGCCTCGGAGTTGCCGTATGGGTTCGCGTCGCGGATATCCTGGCTGAGGCCCGAGCGGTGCAGCACGCCGGTGATCGTGTCGGCGGTCGACGGAGACACGGCCTGCGCCACCACCCGGGGCTGCGTTTCCTGGACATGGTTGCCGAAGTAGACGATTTTCTGCACCACGTAGGGCTGCATGCGCTTGCCGCCGTTGGCCAGCGCGCCGACCGCCACCACCATCTGCAGCGGCGTCACGTCGATGCTCTGCCCGTATGAATTGACCAGCAGGTCGAGCGACTGCCAATGGCCGCCGTCCGCCTGGCGCACGGCGCCGGCCTCCTCGTACAGGCCAAGGCCCGTCTTACGGCTGAAGCCGAAGCGCTTGACGAGATAGTCGTAGTACTTCTGCGCGGGTTGGATCTTCTGGACGAACTGCACCATGCCCACGTTGGCCGAGTGGCGCAGCATGATCTCCGGGGTCTCCCATCCCCAGCCCCCGGCCTCCCAATTGTGGATCGGCACATCCTGGTAGTCCGGGCTCTGGAACGTCCCGGTGTCGTACACGGTCGTGCCCGTGTTGAACGCGCCGGCGTCGAAGCCGGCCGCCATGGAGAGGATCTTGAAGGTCGAGCCGGGCTGATAGTGCAGGAGCGCCCAGTTCTTGAACAGGTCCGGGTTTTTGACGCCGCTATAGTTGGTGGGGTCGTACGACGGCAGGCTGGCCATGGCCAGGATAGCCCCCGTCTTGGGGTCCATCACGATGGCCGTCCCATGCCGGGCGTGGGTGCGCGTGAGCTCCTCCTGCAGGCGCGTCTCCACGATTTGCTGGATCGTCGCGTTGATGGTCAGCGTGATGTCGGCCCCCGGCACGTACGGATGCGGCCGCGCGGACTCTGGCAAGAGGCGCGTCGAGGCGGCGGCGAGGTTGAGCCGCGTCCCGTCGCGCCCACGCAGAGCCGCGTCGTAGGCTTCTTCGATCCCGTACCGGCCGGCTCCGCCCTTGTCGACGTAGCCGAGCAGGGGCGCGGCAAGCCCGCGGCTGAGGTATTGCGCGCGCGGATGCCGCTCCAGTCTCATGCCGGATAGGCCGAGCTTGCGTATCGCGTCGGCCGTGTCGCTCGACAAGCCGTCCGCGATGAGGACATACTGCGCGCCGGAGACCGGGCCGCGGTAGGTCAGGTCCCGCGTCAGCGTCGCGCGGTCGAGGCGCAGGATCGGCATGAGCTTCGCCACGGCGGCGTCGCGCCCCTTCACGAGGACGGACGGGTCGGCGTGCAGCGTGTAGACCGTGTCGCCCGTGACGAGCGGCGCCCCCGTGGCGTCGAAGATACTGCCGCGCGGGGCAGGGTCGGGGAGCGGCTGGTCGAAGGCGTCTGTCGCCGCCCGCGCCAGCCGGTCGTGTTCCGCCACCTGATAGTGCACGAGGTTTTGCGTGATGAGCAAGGCGAAGAGGCCCATCGCGCCGAACAGGGTGAACTGGCGCCAGCCCGCGCGCATGAGGCGCTGTATCATGATACTCTCTCCCGTCCTTCCGTCAGTGCATCACGTGGTACAGCGCGGACCACAGGCCCTGCCACCACGCGGTCATCGTCGCATCGGTCGTCGGGAGATGCACGATCGTCGCGGACGCGCGCGGCGCGGCGTAAGACACCGTGTACACCGTCGTGACCGGCCCCGGCACGTGGATAATGTTCTCTTTGCTGGGGTCGATCGGGACCATGCCATACGTCCGGGCGGCGGTGGAAACGGCGCTGTACCTCTGCAAAGCCATGACCTTTTCTTCCAGGTCGACCTCCGTGTTCCTGGCCCTCTCCAGGCTCAAGGTCAAACCCTGTATATCCTTGGCTGTTTTAGTGGCCTGACCAACCTGCCACACGTAGCAGAGCGCGGTTAGCCCGAGGATGCAGGTCGCGGCGAGGAACAGGCTGATCTTGCCGAGGGGGCGGGCATTGACACCCGCGACGTGTCGGAGGCGTGGGGCGGACGGCAGCGCAACAGTGCGGACGATGCGGGGGGTAGCTGTCATAACTCCCTATCTCCAATAAGTACTCTAACACAGCAGTATGTGATGCAACAATTTCACGAGAGTACTACTAAGGCGGGCGGGGCACGACACACGTGTTCCGCCTGGCCGGTCACCCCGGGACCCACGGAGACGGCGCACCGTTCTCGGAGGCGCGCTCATAGACGCGAGCGCAGGGTGACTATGGAGAGGGGGTGGGCTGGTAGGCAGGGGCCGCAACGCGTCGGCGTCCAGCGCGGCAGGCGCGCGAGGAGGATGTCTAGAACCGACGGCGAGCGAGGGGGCGCCTACGCCCACCCCACGGCGCGTCGCCAGCGGGATTGGGCGTGCGCGCGCAGGGTATGGGGACGCCGCTTGTCGGGCGGGCGCGTCACCGCGGCGCGAGGCAGGATCACCGCGCAGATGACGCGCAGGACAGGGGACCACAGCAGTGGCATGGCCATGGCGGGCGTGGACGTGTCCACGCCACGCCGCGGCTGCGCCATGATACGTTGCCAGACCGCCTGCGCCAGGCGGCCCAGCGCCGCTAGAGGCGCTCGGCCACCCGTAGGCGGGCGCTGCGCGCCCGTCTGTTGCGCCGCACCTCGTTTGTCCCCGCCTTGATGGCGCCTTTTGAGACGGCCCGCAAGGTTGGTTGGTGCGTGCACGTGCAGACGGGCTGCGCGCCAGGGCAGACGCATGTGGTCATCTCCTGTTGCAGAAATCGTTTGACGAGACGGTCTTCCAGCGAATGGAACGCGATGATCGCGAGGCGGCCACCCGGCCGCAGCATAGTGACGGCCCGCGGCAGCGTCGCCGCGAGGACGTCGAGCTCCCCGTTGACGGCGATGCGCAGCGCCTGGAAGGCGCGCGTGGCAGGGTGTATAGCGCCGCGCCGTCCGATCGCCCGCTCCGCCAGCCGTGCCAGTTCCGTGGTGGAGGCGAGGCGACCACGCCGCCGCGCCTCCACGATGGCGCGCGCCAAACGGCGCGCGCGCGGCTCCTCCCCGTACTCGAAGAGTAACCTCGCCAGGTCTTCCTCACCAAGACTGTTGACCAGGTCGGACGCCGTTGTCCCGGTTGTCGGATCGAAGCGCATATCCAGCGGCCCCTCGGCCATGAAGCTGAAGCCGCGCTCCGGGGTCGCCAGTTGCGGCGAACTCAGGCCCAGGTCGAGGAGAACGCCGTCCACCTCGTCCCAGCCCTGCGCCCGCGCGGTCTCCTCCAAAGAGGAGAAGTTGGCCTGCACGACGATCGCCCGCGCCCCGAAGGGCGCCAATCGCGCACGCACCGCAGCCACGGCCGCCGGGTCGGCGTCGAGCGCCAGCAGCTGCCCATCGGGATCGCTGCGGCGCAAGATACCCTCGGCGTGCCCTCCGCGCCCGGCCGTGCCGTCCACGTAGCGCCCGCCGGGCCGTAGGTTCAGCCCGTCCAGCGCCTCCTCGTACAGGACAGGCGCGTGCTCCAGCGCCTCCTCGTACAGGACAGGCGCGTGCTCCACTTAAAGGTCCAACCCAAGGGTCGCCAGTTGCTCCGCGATGGCGCCGCTCTCCTCCTCGGCGCGCGCGCTGATCTCTTGCCAGCGCCCGCGATCCCAGAGCTCGATGCGGCTATATTGCCCGACGACGACGACTGTTTCCGAGAGCTCGGCGTAGCCACGCAGCGGGGCCGGCACCAGGACACGTCCCTGTTTGTCGAACTCGCACTCGGTGGCCCCGGCGAAGACAAAGCGTTTGACCGTGTTGGCGGCCGCTTGCGTCACCGGGAGAGCGTCCAACTTCTCGGCGAAGGAACGCCAGACGTCTTGTGGATAGATGACGAGGCAACGGTCGAAACTGCGTGTGATCACGGCCCCTTCGCCCAGCAGGGCGCGGAAGCGGGCGGGGATGGCCATGCGCCCCTTGGCGTCGAGGCTATGCTCGTACTCGCCTAGGAACATTGCTCGGCCCCCAAGTTATCCACCTGAGCCCCCACTTATCCCCACTTTTCCCCGCATTTATCCACAACGCGCCCATTATACCGCGATTTACCCCCCGCTGGCTAGGGGTCTGTGCACCTCGAAATGATCTGGAACCCCCCTCCATCGCCTCCTATGCGGAAAACCTGGCCTCGGAGGCCAGGTTTTCCACGGGCATGGCCGTTTCTATAGCCCGAACGACCACCCCTGCCGTAGAAAAAGGCTGACGCCGCCGCGGCCGTCGCGCGACTCGCCGGGGTGGGGAAAAGTGGGGGAGAAGTGGGGATAAGGCAGGAGCAGGTGTGAGAAAGGATGGGACTAGCGGCTATCGACGTGCGCGAGCGCCGGCGCACGCCATGGGAAGACGCGGCGCACGAGCTTGCGGCTGTCGCTCGGCAGGGTGACCGTGAAAGTCGTGCCCTTGCCCTGCTCGCTCACGACGGTGATGTGGCCGTGGTGGGCTTGCACGACCGAGCGGGAGATGGCTAGGCCCAGGCCTGTCCCGTGCGCGTTTTGCTCGCGGGCCGCGTCGCTGCGATAGAAGCGTTCGAAAATGCGCGGGAGATCCGTGGGCGCGATGCCGATGCCCGTGTCCACCACCCGCGCGCGCGCGCCATCGCCCGTCTTGTCGAGCGTGACGGTCACACGGCCGCCGTCGGGCGTGTAGTTGACGGCGTTGTCGAGCAGGTTGGTGAAGAGCTGGCGCAGGCGCGTGGAGTCGCCGGTGACGGTGACGGGCGCGAGATTCTCGGCGCGCACCGCGATGTCGCGCTCCGCCGCGATCACGTTGACGCGCGCGGCGAGCGTGCGCAGCAGCTCGTCGAGGGCCACGGGTTTATGCTGGATGCCGGCGGGGTCCACGTCGATGCGCGTCAGCGTGAGCAGGTCTCCGACGATGGTCGTGAGACGGCTCACCTCCTCGTCCACGCTCGCCAGCGTTTCGCGGTACTCGTCCCGCGAACGTGGGCGCGCCAGGGCCAGGCTCACCTCCGACTGCATCACCGTCAGGGGCGTGCGCAACTCGTGCGAGGCGTCGGAGGCGAAGCGTTTCTGCCGCTCGAAGGCCTCCTCGAGGCGGGCGATCATATCGTCGAAGGTAGAGGCCATGCGCCCCAGCTCGTCTTCCTGCTTGATGTCCAGGCGCTGGCTGAGGTCGTTGGCCGTGATCTGCTGGGCGCGCCGCGTGATCTCGTCGACCGGCTTGAGCGCCCGCCCCGAGAGTATCCACCCGCCTATCGCTGAGATGATGAGAAGCACGCCAGCGATATAAACCAGGGTCCATTTCAAGCTGTCGACTTGTCTTTGGACATCATGAAGAGGTGCAGCGATCTGACCGTAGACTTGCCTCCCAGCGAATTCTAGGGGTACAGTCGTTACGCGGTAAGGACCACCCCTACCATTGACAGTCGTTTCAGTTTTGTGCGACGTATTGACTGCCACTTTCCGAGCAGCCTTCGCGGGCGCATTACCAAGCGGGGAACCCCCGCCCATGGGGGTCTGACTCAATGGTTGCCCATTAGGCAAGAAGAAATACATGTAATAATCGCCGACTTTGCTCGGTGCTCGCCCATCCTTGAGCTTGAGTTGCGGCGGTTGCGGCTGCTCATCCGGATACGCATAGAATCCATAGCTACCCGGTGGCCGCGCCGACTTGGGAACTTGCAGCACTTGTTGATCGAACGTCGCGCTTAGGATACTGTAGATCTTGTCATCAAAATTGTCAAAGTGATACTGCTTGAATGCAAAAAATATACTGGCGACAAAGCCGGCAAGCACGAGCGCGGCGAGGCCGGTGTACCAGAGGGTGAGGCGAAAGCGGATGAGGTGCGGCAGCTGCGCCAGATGGGCGGGATGCAGGCGGCGTCGCAGCCGGGCGGGATCGGGATGAAAACGGCGGATGGCGAGCATGGCGGGCGCCTCCTTGAGGCCGATGCTTGTTGACGCATTATTATTATAGCAATTTGGTTTGACCATCCCCCGCGTGGGCTGTTACGATTCTCTCTATGGACAAGACGTTTCTGGATTGGGCGCACATCGAGGCGCTCGTCGACAAGCTCGTCGCCCACCTGCCGGGCGACTACGACGCCATGCTCGTCGTCGCGCGCGGCGGCATGGTGCCCGGCTGCCTCATCAGCGAGAAGATGGATATCCGCAACATCCTCGTCGCCGCGGTCGTGACCTACATCGCGCCGGGCGAGACCCTGGAGCGGCCCATCTTCCTGCAGTTCCCCGACGACATCTTGCTGGCCGGCAAGCGCATCCTTGTCGTCGACGACGTATGGGACAGCGGCAAGACGGTCATGGCCATCAAGGAGCGCCTCAACGCCGTGGGCTGCCGCTACGACGTAGCCACGCTGCACTACAAGCCCGCGCGCTCGCGCTACCCGGAACAGCCGACCTATTACGTCGAGGCGACCGACGACTGGATCGTCTACCCCTGGGACCCTGAAAGAGAGCGGGGGAATTAGACAAGCGTATCAAAAACGAGAGAAGGGGTCCGACACTGTCGGGCCCCTTCTCTCTGAACGCTAGTACTTGTTCGGACCGGCAACTCTTGTACATGACTGAAGTCACAACCGGCGCTCTATTTAGAGGAGTAATCTCAACTCTTATCAGCGGCTCAAGGGCCTGTTCGTTTCGCCGGTTTATGTACGAGGCGCCTCAAGTGATCGACCTCGCAGCCAGCCCACCCTCCGGTGGGCGCCCTCAATCGACTTGAAATACTCCAAAGACGACGTGCGGCTTTCGCAGTGGGTACATAAGATGCCCCTTTCTCTATCCACACCCCGATGAGTGGCGACCCTTACGCTTCGAACATCGCCCCACCCTCATCGTTGAGAGTATCGTACGCCCATCCACATGGCCGTGTCAATAGCTCCAAAAACGCAAAAAACATAAGGTGTTGTAGAGAGTGTGCGCGGCCACTTAGTCCCAGAACAAATCAAAATATGTGTCGATACGTAGATTAAGACAATAAACCCTGGTACTTTGTCGCAACATTCACAATTTATTCATGTCTCGGACGGCGCCAATGTCGCGCCACGAGAAGCGGGCGTCAACCCCACGGTATCTGTTGAGGAACCGGCGCCGGTGGCCTCCTCCGTCTCCGCCTCCGCCTCCGTCTCCGTCTCCGCCTCCGTCTCCGTGACCATCTCTTGCGGGGGGGCCATGACGTGGCGGTACTCCGTGCCGGCCTCGTCGAACAGAAAGGCGAGGGCCGCGAGGCGCGCGTCGCCGTCCGGCAGGGCCGCGGCTTTCTTGAGGCGCGTCGCCAGGTGGTGGAACATGTTGTTGACCAACCGATGGGCCATCAGGGCGACGGCTTCGCGGTCCGCGGGCGACAGGCGCTCCAGCCCGGCGAGGGTCCGCGCCAACTCGGCATCTTTGTTGCGGTCGACGTGCGCGCGCAGTCGCGCGATCAGCGGGACCGCGCGGCGGGCGCGCGCCTCGGCGATGTAGAGTTCGACCGACTCGTCGACGATGGCCCACGCGTCGGCGACGCCGTCGAGCAGTTCAATGGCGTCCGGCGTGGCGACGCGCACGGCGTCGATGTCGACGAGCTCGACCCCCGCTATCCGCCCCACGGCAGGGTCCACATCGCGCGGCGCCGCGATGTCGAAGAGCAGCAGCGGTCGCGCCGCGCCCAGCTCATCCACGTCGCCTCCCTCGTCGCCTGCCCTGTCGCGCGGCATGATGGTGGACGGGACGATGAGGGGCTCGGGCGCGCGCGTCGCCGTGATGGCGAGGTCGGCCTCGGCCAGCAGGGACGGCAGATCCTCCATCGCCGCGGCGCGTCCGTCGCAGGCCGCCGCCAGGCGCGCCGCGGCGGCGCGGGTTCTGCTGACCACGACGAGCGATCCGACCCCCTCGTTGCGCAGCAGCAGCGCGCTGACCTCGTTGATGCGCCCGGCTCCGATCAGCACCGCCGCGCGTCCCCGCAGCGAGCCGAAGCGGCGCCTGGCCATCTCGACGGCGACGGCGCTCACGCTCGTGTCGGTCGCGCCCAGGGCCGTTTCGGCGCGGGTCCGCTTGCCGCAGCGCACGGCCGCGCGCGCCAGGGCCTGCAACTCGGGCCCGGCCGCCTCGCGCCCCGTGGCGTAGGCGAAGGACTCGCGCACCTGCGCCAGGATCTGCGTTTCCCCGCGGACGAGTGAGCGCAGGCCGGCTGCGACCGCGCAGAGGTGGCGCGCCGCTTCGCCCTCGACGCGCGGCTCCAGCACAGCGGCGACCTCCGTCGAGGGGACGCCCGTCGTGGCGAGCAGGTGGGTCGTAGCCCGCGCCAGGGCCGCGCGCGCGTCGGGGGCGGCGACGTAGAGTTCGGTGCGGTTGCACGTCGAGAGCACGGCCGCCTCGTCGATCGCCGCGTCGGCGCGCAAGAGGTCGAGCAGGTGGTCCAGGCGGTCACCCGCGACGGTGAGACGCTCGCGTAGGGCCAGGGGGGCCCGGGTATGATCGACGCCGACGAGACCGATAGCCACGACATGCCTCCCGGATAGCGGCGCGCCATCCTCAACAGGGCGGATGGCGCCGCGCGCATACGATTTCGACGATAACGCATAGATCGGCGTGCGGGGGCATGCGTCTACATTTTACCAGGCGGAACAGAAGCGGCCTGTATACTGACGGCGGAAGAACTACGACCCTAACGAACTACGACCCTAACCATGACCAGAGATACACAGATACCGAACATCGGACACAGGGACACACGGAGATAGAGATTGGCACGCTATATAGTTGACGGCGGGGCGCCGCTGCACGGGACGGTCGAGGCCGCCGCCAGCAAGAATGCCATCCTGCCCATCATGGCGGCGACGTTACTGACGGATGACGAGTGCGTGCTCAACAACGTGCCGCAGATCACCGACGTCATCGTGATGGGTAACCTGCTGCGCCGCCTCGGCGCCGAGGTCGAGGGGCTGGGCGGGAAGACGCTGCGCATCTGCTGCCGCGGCGCCCGCGAAACGGGTCTGGCGGCCGATCTCGTCGGCCGCATGCGCGCCTCGGTCGTGCTGATCGCGCCGCTGCTGGCGCGGCTCGGCCGCGTCGAGACCGCCTACCCCGGCGGCTGCGTGATCGGGCGCCGCGACATCGGCACGCACCTCGAGGCGCTCGAGGCCCTCGGGGCCACGGTGCGCGAGGTCCACGGCTGCTACATCGTCGAGGCCAGGGAATTGCGCGGGGCGAACATCTTTCTCGACGAGGCCTCGGTCACGGCGACGGAGAACACGGTCATGGCCGCTACCCTCGCCACGGGACACACCACCATCAAGCACGCCGCCTGCGAGCCCCACGTCGCCGACCTGTGCAGCTTCCTCGTCAAGATGGGCGCGCGCATTGAGGGCATCGGCAGCAACGTTATCCATGTCGACGGGGTCGGACGCCTTCACGGCGCGGAGCACAGGATCATTTCCGACCACATCGACGTCGGGACCTTCGCGGTCGCGGCGGCGGTCACCGGCGGCGAGGTCACCATCCGCAACGTCATCCCCGACACGATGGACATGACCAACCTGCTGCTCGGGCGTATGGGCGTGGAGATCGACTGGACCGACGAAACCTCGATGCGCGTGCGCGCTGGCCACCTCGTCGGTACCAAGAAGATCGACACCGACCCCTGGCCCGGCTTCCCGACCGACCTCGCCTCGGTCATGATCGTGCTGGCCACGCAGGCGCGCGGCACGACCCTCGTGCACGACTGGATGTACGAGGGGCGCATGTTCTTCACCAACCAACTCATCGGCATGGGCGCCGGCATCGTGCTGTGTGACCCGCACCGCTGCGTCGTGACCGGTCCCACGGGGCTGGAGGGGCGCACGGCGCACAGCCCCGACCTGCGCGCGGGCGCGGCGCTGACCCTGGCCGCGCTCACAGCAACCGGCCGCAGCGAGATCTACGACATCGAGTTCGTCGAGCGCGGCTACGAGAACTTCGTCGACCGCCTCTCCGCGCTCGGCGCGCGCATCGAGAAGGCGGTGTAGGTACGGGCTTACCGCCCTGCGACTGCAGTCGCAGGGCTTATTCTTCCTCGGGCGCGATGCCGATCTCCGTGGCCTTGGCCAACACGGCGGTGTAGCGGCGGCGCAGCGACAGGTAGTGTTCGGCGTCATCGGGCGCGGGGTCGCCGTCGCGGCGCCGCTCGAGGTAGTCGTCGACCTCCTCCAACAGGGCCAGCAACTCGGCGCTGATGGCCCAGTACGTCGTGATGCCGGCTGGCGCGATCTGCACGTCCTCGAGCAAGAGCTCGGCCGCGCGCATCCCCTCGCGCAGGTCGAGCCAGTCGCCGAGCGTGGCCGGGACCGGTCCGGGTCCCATGCTCACGACCCTACGCCCGCGTCGTCGATGTAGGCCGCGATGCGCGACGCATCCTCGTCCCCGTGCGCGCCCATGGCCAGCGTGAACGTCTCCAGCGCCGTCGCCGCCAGTGGCATGGCCGCGCCCTTCTCGTAAGCGGCGCCGAGCGCGAGCCACAAATCTTTGCGCGCCAGGCGCAGGCTGAAGTCGACCGCGGCGCCGGGGTCGTACATCGCGGGCATCTTGCCCTTGAGCGCGGGCGACACGACCGCCGTGCCGCCCAGCAGTTCCAGGGCCTGCTCCCGCGGGAGGCCCCAGCGTGTGGTCAGGGCCACGGCCTCGCCGAAGAGTTGCAGCGAGCCGGCGAGCAGCAGGTTCGCCGCGAGCTTGGCGGCGCAGGCGCGCTCGTTGGACCCGAGGTAGCACACGGTCTTGCCCATCGTTTCCAGCACCGGCCGCACCCGCTCGACGGTGTCCTCGGCCCCGCCGGCCAGGATGAGCAACTCACCTTTCGCGGCCGGCCCGAGCGTCCCCAGCACGGGTGCGTTGACGGCCTGGACGCCACGCGCCCGCGCCGCCTCGACCACGGCGAGCGCGTCGGCCGGCCCGACCGTGCTCATGTCGACCAGCGCGAGCCCGTCGCGCGCGCCGGCGAGCACGCCCTCGTCGCCCAACACGACGGCGCGCACGGCGGCGGGATCGCTGAGCATCAGGAGCGCCACGTCGGAGCGCGCCGCGAGGTCGCGCGGGCTCTCGGCGACCGCCGCGCCGCGCGCGGCCAGGTCGCGCGTCTTCTCCCTGTCCCTGTTGTAGACCGTGAGCGTGTAGCCCGCGTCCAGCACGTTCGCCGCCATGCGCGCGCCCATCGCCCCGAGCCCGATAAACCCTACATGATCCTTCACAGCCACCCTAAAGCCCTCCTATCGCTACCATGCGCAGAGGCGCAAGAATGCGGCCATCCCGTGCGTGCGTCGTTGCCGGCCCTTCACCGCCACGTGGAGGCGACGAGCGATTACACTACAGGCATAAAGGGTCGACGGGAAAGTTGATTTTGTCCTCGTCGGAGGCCTAGCTGCCGTCGTTCAGGGCGTCGTGCATCTAACGAACGATGTCGACGTATGCTACGCTCCCGACCCCGCGAACCTGACCCGCCTCACCCAGGCGCTCGCACCACTGCATCCACGTCTACGGGTCGAGGGTCTCACCGACGAGCAGTCGCGTGCGCTGCCCTTCCAATGGGACGCGCGAACTATTCTCGCGGCCGAACTCCTAACACTAAGGACCGATGCCGGCTCCCTCGACCTTATCCGCGTCATCCCCGGCGTGGGAGGCTACGCGGACGCGCGCGGCGCGTCCGTGCCCGTCCCCTTCTTCGACATGCAGGTCGTCACGCTCGACCTACCCGCGCTGATCGGGAGCAAGCGCGCGACGCACCGCCCCAAGGATCTCGCGGCGCTGCCACACATCGAAGCGGTCCTGCGCACGCGCGAAGCCGCCGAGTAGTCCGAGGGCTGAGGCTGCGCCCCGGAAGATCTGCGGCTGTAGTCGTGGGGCAATGGAGCGCGCGCGACAACAAGCCGTTGCCTGCGAACGTAGCGGTGACAGCCAATGTGTCGCCCGCGCCGCCCTTGCCGCGGGGACTGCGGCGCTCCCAGTAGATACGTGGGCCGCGGGGGCAGCGCGGCGAGCCGCGGCGCTCCCCCCGGGCACGACGCGACGCGGCCGGCGCAAGCGTCTACTTACGGGGTCACCTTCAACGGCGAAACGAACGTGCTCAGCGGGCGCGACCTGCGCCTCCACCTGACGCCCAGCGAGGGCCGCATCCTGCGCCTGCTGGCCAGCCACCGCGGCCGCGCGCTCTCGTCCGAGACCATCTCCGAGCGCGCCGGGTGGGGCGACGAGGGCGCCGGCGGCACGGGGGTGGTCAGGACGCACGTCTACCACCTGCGCGACAAGCTCTCGCGCATCTCCGGCAAGACCGATCTTATCCGCACGGCGCCCGGCGCCGGCTACACCCTCGCGGTCGTGGGCGGCCGCGACGAGGGGGACGGGGACGACGCGGAGTAGCGGGGTCAGGAGGGATTGGTATGGACATGAAGCTTTTTTCCGGGCGCCTCCTCGTCGGCGTGCTCCTCATCGGAGGCCTCGCCGGCGCGCGTTCCGCGGCCGGGGGCGCGACCGGCGCGCCCATGGCCCCGGTGTCCTCGTCGGCGCGCGCCGCGGGCGGCGAGCGGCCCCGTCGTGACCCCGCCGCATTGCACGCCCACGCGGCCGATCGTGGCCCCCTCGCCCGGCCGCACCCTCTACTTCGCGCGCGGCGCGTACATCTACGCCGCCGACCCCGCCTGGGGCAGCGGCGGATAGCCGGGGCCGCCCACCACGGGCGACAGGGCCGCGCCGCCTCTACCGGATAGAGGCGGCGCGGCCTGCCGCTGTCTACGGCTCGGCAAAGACCAGGTTAAGCGGGAGGGCGAAGCCGGGCAGCAGCTCGTCGTCGGTCAGGCTGCTCTCGCCGCGCACGACGCGCGTGGGGGCGTGCGCGTCGTGGATGTGTACCCGGCGCTGCTCGGGGTAGACGAGCCACACGCGGCGCGCGCCGCCGTCGAGGTAGTCCTGGACCTTCTCGTTCACCTGGTCGGCGCGATCCGACGCACTGATGACCTCGATGACGAGGGCCGGGACGGCGGGGAAGTACTCCCGGCCGTCCCAGGGGACCGCGGCGAGCTGCTGGGGCGGGATGTAGACGCCATCGGCGCCGCGGACCATGCTCGGGTCGTCGGGGACCGCGAAGCGCAGCCCCAACTCGCCGCCGCCGACGCGCCCGACAAGCCTGTTGCGCGCGCCGATGCCCTGCCGCGGCTCCCACCCCAGGGAGATGGCCCTATCGTAGAGATAGCGTCCGATAGCCTCCGTCATCGCCGTTTCGACGAACCCGTGCTCCCCCTTCGGCGGCGGCATGACCCGGATCTCCCCTCGCACCAACTCGTGCCTGTTGCCGTCGTCTGGCAGGGCCATGAACTCCGCGACAGACACCCGCTCTCGTTGCGCTACCATGACCTCACCTTCCTTACCTTTGCCCACAGTATAGCCGGACCGGCGGCCGGTATAGGGGACCAGGCACGGTCTGTGCGTCTTACGCCTTACGCCTACGACTGCAGTCGCAGGTCCACGACCGCAATCGCGGGGCGACGCCGGGTGTGCCCAGGATTAGTGAGGGAGGATTAGTACTACAACGTTAGATTGACGCCTGCGTGGTGTAGACTGGGGGGAGGAGGAGGAGTGCCCATGATCGCCGCCTACGCCCCCCTGGTCGCGCCGCC
>JAABUH010000818.1_pt1 | contig 40745 bp, 42 predicted proteins | sample 5559121 | NCBI WGS metagenome assembly JAABUH01 (sample SAMN10711871, study PRJNA513364) | rock metagenome | isolation source: Antarctica rocks | place: Antarctica: Victoria Land, Battleship Promontory nord | collected 2015-12-28
AAATTGCACTGACACTGCCACGAAAATACTACTATTGATATTTGTTGCAGAAATGCCAGTCTCGCAAACTTAACGATTGCCTATTAAAAGCGCCTCAAACTCTCGGCAGAATTGTGGAGAGAGGCAAGTAAGCGGATAGCAATTGACACTAATTAAGAAGTTCAAGGGCCAAAACCAGTCATTTGATTTCACATCAAGCGTTAGTACCTGGAAGGCCATGCCCACTGCCCTCAACACTTTTAATAGAACCAGGCTGGAATTGAAACGTTAAGACGGTCAGGTGGTGACTCCCGTGCCGGCTATCGCACTTCGGGCATCGGCCCCCTCAGACGATCATTAAGGCGGCGGAGTTGGTGCTTGGGACAGGCAGCACGGCGATCACCGCCTATTTTGATGCCTGTCGGCGCAAGCGCAACATGGTGGATTATGACCGCACCCACGTTGCGTCAGACACGGAAGCCATGGAGGTATTGAAGCGGGCCAAGGACTTCCTGACGCTGACGAAAGCTCGGACCGCGCAGAACTACCCACACTTCCAGAATATCTGGCCGAGCCGCTACGTCCCGGCGTCATCAGCCCTCCATCTGCCTGAGAATACCACGAGCAATGATACGAGGGGCGAAGACGACACCAGTCCTCTCCTTTTGCCGAATCACCTTATCTACCACCGTCCCCCGCCGCCGCTTCTCCGCGCCCGACTCATTCAAATATGCGCGACTTCTGCGACTTCTTAGGAGGCTGTCGGACGGACGCACCAGTCGTAGGTATATTTGACCATCTTTGCCACCTGCAACGATTCGATGCGCTGGATGCCTGCGATGGGGCTGAGACGCCCATGCAGAAACGTCAGCAGTTCTTCGTTGCTATGGAACCAGGCTTCCGCCACCACATCATAGCTTCCCAGTGTTACCCCGGCAAAGCGGATCTCCGGCATCGCCAGCAAGGCCTGCTCGATCTGGTCCAGATGGCTATGATCAATCTGGATGCCCAGTATGGCGACCACATGATAGCCAAGCTGGAGCGGAGGCGCGACGGCGACGATCTTGATGACTTCCTGTTGGAGCAGGCGATCCACCCGCCGGCGCACCGTCGGTTCGCTGCTGCCGACTTGGGCGGCGACCTGTGCATTGGGCAGGCGTGCATTTTCCTGTAACACGGCGATAATCTTGTGATCTAGTTCATCGAGCGCGATCATCGTTGCTTCCTTTTCACATCAGCTATGACGATTTTCAGTTAAATCATAAAGTTATTCGACGTTTTTCGTCATTATGGCGCATTCTGTCATAAATTTCGTCATGAGAAGGATTATTTTTCGTAACCTGCTTGACATCCTTTTCAATTGACAGTATACTCTCCTCGCCTCAATGATGAGCAACGCCGATTTTACACGGGCGCTGCTGCCTCCCATTTTTGTCGAACAATCTGAGTGGAACGGTTTGAAAGGAACGCCCTGATGAGTGACGAACGCTCACGCTTTGGCACGCCACGCGAGGACCTCCAGAATACGCAGGCCGCCGAGGCGCTGCGAAAGGAAGCCGCTCTGTCGTCCGACGGCTGGCGGCGCGAAACCGAGCGCGCCAAAGAATTGGGCCTGGAGGCTGCGCCGAGCATCGGCGACCGCACCATCTCGACCTTCTCGCGCGGCGAGCTGCCCCACTTCGCGGGCATCAATACGTTCCTGAAGGCTCCCTATGTCGAGGATGTGCATAAGGCGGGCGATTACGATGTCGCCGTCTTCGGCATCCCTCTGGATACCGGCACGACCTACCGGCCCGGTACGCGCTTCGGCCCGCAAGGCGTCCGGCGCATCTCCGCCCTGTACAATACCTACAATTTTGACCTGGGCGTGGACCTGCGCGAGCAGATCAGCCTGGCGGACTTCGGCGACGTCTTCGTCATTCCTGCCAACATCGAAAAGGCGTTCGATCAGATCAGCCGGGCCGTTTCCCATATGTTCGCGAGCGGCGCGTTCCCGGTCATGATCGGGGGCGATCATTCCATTGGCTACCCCTGTGTGCGTGGCATCGCGCCCCATGTAAACGGCAACATCGGCATTATCCATGTGGATCGTCATGTGGATACGCAGGAAAAGGACCTGGACGAGCGGATGCACACCTGTCCGTGGTTCCATGCGACCAACATCGGCAATGCCCCGCCCCGCAACCTGGTCCAGTTCGGCATCGGCGGCTGGCAGGTGCCGCGCGACGGCGTCAAGGTCTGCCGCGAGCGCGGCACGACGATCCTGACCATCACGGATGTCATGGAGATGGGCATTGACAAGGCGCTGGACATTGCTCTGGAGGTGGCGACGGATGGGACCGAAGCGGTCTACCTTTCCTTTGACATTGACAGCGTGGATGCGGGCTTTGTCCCCGGCACCGGCTGGCCGGAGCCGGGCGGCTTCCTGCCGCGCGAGGCCCTGCATATTGTCCGCCGCATCGCCCGCGAGACCAACCTGTGCGCGATGGAACTGGTCGAAGTCTCGCCCCCCTATGACATCAGCGACATCACCTCGCTGCTGGCCCTGCGCGTGATCATGGATGTCCTCGGCAACCTGGTTGACACGGGCAAATTGCCGCGCCAGCGTCCCACCTGGCTCAACTCCGCGCCGTCCACCGAGCCGTGGGCGCTGTAGGAGCGACCCCATGCCGCACGAAGTAGACATGACCAAGGCGCTAATCATGAGTTTGCGCGAGTGGTACGAAACACAGGCCGAGCCGTTGCCGATCGCACGGGTCCGGCTTGTGGTCGGGCAATTCACCTGCGTTGAGCCGCAGTTGTTGAGATCGGCCTTCGCCCGGCAGAAACAGGGGACCTTTCTGGGGAAAGCCGAGATCGTGATCCGGGAAAGCGCGTTTGTCGCCTATTGTGCCAAATGTGAAGCGCAGTACCGCCCGGAACTGGGTCTGGAATATGCCTGCCCGACCTGCCGCGCGCCTCTGCACGACATCCGCTCGGGGCGGGAACTGAAGATTGAACGTGTGGAATGGGAGGAACGACCTTGCCGGAACTGATCTCCCCATCGCTCGGGGGCGTAGACCTGAACCTCGGCATCCTGGACAACAATGACCAGACGGCCATTCTCAATCGGGGACAGATCGAGCGGGCGGGCGCGCGCTGCATCAACATCATGAGCAGCCCCGGCTCCGGGAAGACGACCCTGCTGGAGCGGACGCTGGCCGAGTTTGCCGGGACGCCCCGAATCGGCATCCTTGAAGGCGACATGACCACGGAACTCGACGCCGACCGGCTGCGCGCCTGCGGGGCGCCGACCGTCGCCATCACGACCGGGCGCTCGTGCCATCTGGAAGCCGACCAGATCGCGGACGGCTTGCGGAAGCTCGCCGAGGACGGCGGCCTTGCCCGCTTCGACCTGCTGGTAATCGAGAATGTCGGCAATTTGATCTGCCCGGCCGCCTATGATCTCGGTGAACACGCGCGCGTGGTCCTCGTGGCCGTCACGGAAGGCGAAGACAAGCCGCTGAAATACCCGATCATGTTCCATGGCGCCGACTTGGTGGTCATTACTAAATTGGACATCGCGCCGTATCTGAAACTCAGCGTGGACAAGCTGAAACAGAACATCGTGCAGGTCAACCCCACGGCGACCGTGCTGGCGCTGTCCGCCGAAACAGGCGAAGGCATGGCGGACTGGCAGGACTGGCTGCGGGCGCAGACCGTTTAGATTTTTCCTGGCTTCATTTTCCCCTGGGTTCGCTGAAGAACCTCCCCTGAGCATGGCGCTCTTTCTCAAGACTTCGCGGCGAGAGCCTGCGAACAACCGAAAAGGAGCACTCTCATGTGTACATTTCCACGTCTTTTTGCCTGCTTGACGCTGGCTGCCGCCCTGGCCGGGTGCGGTCACAAAGAAGGATCGAATACCCGAGCCGCGTCCGCAGGGACGGCGGGCGCTTCCGGGACCGCCGAAGCGGGCGGCGTGATCACCATCGGCTATTCGGACTGGCCTGGCTGGACCGCCTGGAGCATTGCCGAGAAGCAGGGCTTTTTCAAGAAGCACAACGTCGCCGTCAAGCTGGTCTGGTTCCCTAACTACACCGACTCGCTTAACGCCTTCGCGGCCAACCAGGTGGATGCTAACTGCCAGACTTGGAGCGACACCATGGGGCCGCTGGCGCAGGGACAGGCGGCCAAGGCCGTCCTGATTAACGACAATTCGGCGGGGAACGACGCCGTCGTCGCCGGTCCGGGCATCAACTCCATCAAAGACCTCAAAGGCAAGAAGGTCGCGACCGAGCTGGGCACCGTCGAGCAGTTCCTGCTGGACAAGGCGCTGGCCGCCAGCGGCATGACCGAGAAGGACATCCAGTACGTCAACATCAAGGTCCAGGACTGCCCCGGTGCCATGATCGCCCACAAGGTAGACGCCGTCGCCGTCTGGGAGCCGAACAAAAGCCAGCTCCTGGCGAAGCTGCCCGGCGCGCACGTCGTCTTCGACAGCCGCTCCCTGCCCGGCCAGATTCCCGACCTGCTGGTGTTCCAAGCCAAGGTCGTGGACGCCCGCCCGGCGGACATTCAGGGGATCGTGGACGCCTGGTACGATACGCTGGCCTGGTGGCGCGCGCACCCCGATGACGCCGTCAAGATCATGGCCGACACCGCCAAGGACCCCGGAACGCCTGCCCAGCAGGCCGCTTTCTACAAGAGCTTCATCAAAGGGACGCGCATCTTTGACGGCCCGGAAGCCGAAGCCGCCTTTACGAAGAGCGACAAGCCGACATCGCTTTACAGCAGCGGCCCCTCCATCACGCAGTTCCTCATGGATCAGAAACAAATTCCTAAACTCCCTGATTTCACCTCGGCCATCGACCCGACGTTCGTCAAAGCCGCCGTGGCCAAAGGCGAGGGCAAGCAGCCCCCGTATGACTACACGCTCAAAGTGAACTAGACACAGGAAAGGAGCAGCACCATGGCGACCCGTCTTCACATAGCCCGAGAAACAACGCCGGTCAGGGCCATACCTGCCCGGCGGCGCAAGAGTGGCTGGTTCCGGCTGGGCGAGGAACTTCCCAGCCGCGTCTACCTGGGCATCACCGCCGCGTCTTTTCTGCTGCCCCTCGCCCTGTGGTGCTTCTTCACCTACACGGGACGGGCGAATTCGCTGATCCTGCCGACGCCGACCGACATGTTCACAGCCGCGCTTGGCGAGCTGCATGACGGCACGCTCTGGCCGGACATGAGGATCAGCGTCTACCGCATCGGCATGGGCTTTCTGCTTTCGGCCGGGCTGGCGATCCCCATCGGCATCCTGATGGGCGCGTACAAATCCATCGAGGCCGCGCACGAGCCGTTCGTCGGCTTCATCCGCTACGTCCCCGTCCCGGCCCTGATCCCGCTGGTCATGGTGATGGCGGGCATTGACGAGCCGGCGAAGATACTGCTGATCTTCATCGGCACCTATTTTCAGATGGTCCTCGTGGTCGCCGATGTGACCCGGCAGGTCCCCAAGGACCTGCTGAACGCCGCCCGGACGCTGGGGGCGGGCCGCTTGCAGCTTTTGTTCAACGTTCTGCTGCCGGCCACGCTGCCTGGCCTCCTGGATACCTGCCGGACGATGATTGGCTGGGCCTGGACCTATCTGGTCATCGCGGAAGTGGTCGCGACGAGTTCCGGCCTGGGCTACAGCATCATGAAGGCCCAGCGGTTCTCCCGCGCGGACGAGATCTTCGTCGGCATCATCCTCCTCGGCCTGCTCGGCCTGGGGACGGACATGCTGTTCAAGATCGTGCAGCCGCGCCTGCTGCCGTGGGCGGAGGCGCAGAGAAGCTGACATGGCTCTTTCCGGGTTGCGGGGGCCGGCCTGGTCCTACTCGCGGGGTGATACGCCCATGACCGAACCAAGCACCGAACCGATTTTGCGGCTGGATGGCCTGAGCAAGCAGTACCCGACCAAGAGCAACCCGTTGACTGTGCTTGATCCGACCTCGCTGACGATGGACGTGACCGAACTGGTCAGCATCGTCGGCCCTTCTGGGTGCGGCAAGTCCACCTTGCTGCACATCGTCGGCGGCCTCGTCCAGCCGACGGATGGCCGGGTGCTGCTGGACGGGGTGGAGGTTTCAGAGCCGGGCGCCGAGCGCGGCATGGTGTTCCAGGCGTACACGCTCTTTCCCTGGCTGACCGTGCGTCAGAACGTCCAGTTCGGCCCCAAACAGCGCGGCGTCAAAAAAGCCGAGCGGGAGCGCCTGGCGGACTATTTTCTGGATGCCGTGGGCCTGCACGGGTTCCGGGACCATTACCCGAAGCAGCTTTCCGGCGGGATGCGCCAGCGGGTCGCTATCGCCCGCGCGCTGGCGAATGCGCCGCGCATCCTGCTTATGGATGAGCCGTTCGGCGCGCTGGACGCCCAGACGCGGACCGTGATGCAGGAACTGCTGCTGGACATCCGCCGCAAGGAGCGGACGACGACGCTGTTCATCACGCACGACATTGACGAGGCGGTCTTCCTCAGCGACCGCATCTTCGTGATGACAGCCCGCCCCGGCCGACTCAAGGCCGAGATCGCGGTTCCGTTCGGGCCGGACCGCGACCCTGCCCTCCGCACGTCGCCGGAATTTTTCCGCATCCGCGCCCAGGTCTACGACCTGCTGCACGCCGAAGGGCAGGCCGTGGTGGACGCCGAGATCGCGGCGGGCCGCCGATGAGCGCCGCCATGACAACCGAGGTCGCTGTCATGACAACCGAGGTCGCCGAGATGACTCAGGTCGCCGCCAGGCCACACCCATTCCCGCTGGCGCTGGCATCCGCCGCCCTGCTGGTCATAGACATGCAGAACGATTTCTGCCATCCCGATGGCTACTGCCTCGGGACGCTGGGGGCGGACGCGGCGACGGCGCGGCGGGTCCGGGGCATCATCCCGCGCATCGAGCGAGTTCGGGACTGGGCGCGGCAAAATACACTGCCGGTGTTTTATACGCGCGAGAGTCACCGCTCGGACCTATCAGACCTCACGGCGAGCAAGCGTCTGCGTTACGAAAACGCGGGCTACCCGGTCGGGTCGCAGGGCCGGATGGGCCGGTTTCTTGTGCAAGGCGAGCCGGGTTGCGCGATCATTGATGAGCTGACGCCGGCGGCGGGGGAAACGGCCCTGGACAAGCCCGCTCATTCGGCGTTTGTCGGAACTTCCCTGGAAACTGCGCTACGTGGGCGAGGCATTACGCATCTGCTCTTGACGGGCCTAACGACGCAGTGCTGCGTGCTGGCGACCTACCGGGCCGCTGCCGATCTTGGGTTCTGGCCGCTCCTGCTGGAAGACTGCTGCGCGGCGTTCGACGCGCGTGACCACCAAGCGGCGGTAGATGTACTGACGAGCGAGGGCGGCGCGGTCGGCTGGGTTGCCGCCGCCGCTGCGCTTTTTGCGATTGGGAAGGAAGAAACGCGATGCGAAATGCGACAAGAAGCGTGACAAGAGCGGCCCTGGCGCTCGGCGCGGCCCTGCCGCTTCTACTGGCTGGATGTGCGCCCAAAACTGCCGCCCCTGGTTCTGGCAGCGGCCCGGCGGCCCCTGCCGGGGCGAAGCCCTTCGTGGTCTCCTACAACGACTGGATCGGCTACGTTGGCCTGTTCACCGCGCTGGACAAAGGCTACTTCAGAGACGCCGGTTTGGACGTGCAGCCGAAACATTTTTCCGGGCCGGCAGACAGTGTTCCTTTGTTGATGTCGGGCCAGCTTGACGCCGCGCTGACGACAGCGGACACCGTTATTCTGCTCAACCAGCGAGCGGGCGCTAACCCGACAGATTGCGTCTATGTTATTGACACCTCCGACGGCGCCGACGGGGTGATCGCCCAGAAAAGCATTCACACGGTCGAAGACCTTAAGGGCAAAACCGTGGCGGCGACGCCAGGGCAGTGTAATGAGCTGCTGCTGCTGAAAGCGCTCCAAGCCGCCGGCATGAGCGAAAAAGACGTCAAAATTACCAGCATGGACGCCGACACGGCAGGGGCAGCTATTATAGCGAACAAAGTCCCCGCCGCCGTGACCTGGGAACCTTGGCTGACCAAAGCGGCAGCGGGCGGCGGGCACGTCATTTTCAGCAGCCATGAGGCCCCCAACACGCTGCTGGACGTCATCGCAGCCTCGAAGGTGACTGAGGACAACCGCGCCGCCGACCTGAAAGCCTTTGTCGCTGCCTATGCCAAAGGCGCTGCTTACGACAAGGCCCATCCCGACGAGGCCGCGCAAATCGCCGCCAAGCACCTTGGCTCCTCGCTGTCGGATGCGAGGACCATGCTCACTAAAGTCAAGATGTATGTCCCCGCCGACAACCGGACCCTAATCGGGACTGCCGCCGCGCCCGGCTCGGCGCTCGCCTCGGCCAAAGAGATCGGCCAATTTTATGTAGACCAGAATCAGATGCCCGCCGCCCCGGATGTCTCTAAGACGTTCGTGACCGACTATCTGCCTCAGTGAAGGCTTGTGGGACGATAGTGAAGGCTTGTGGGAGATGCCATGCACCGCTGGACGGAGCGCACTGATTGGTTCCGGCGCGAAGAGATCGCGCCGGACATTGAGCGCATCACGGAGCCGCACTACCGCGCGGACTACCGCTGCAACATCTATCTGATCCGAGGTCGGGATCAGTCTGTCGTGCTGGATACCGGTCTTGGGCTTGCGTCCCTGCGCGCGTTCCTGACTGACCTGGATGCGGAACCGATTTTGGTGTCGAGCCATTCCCACTACGACCACATCGGCGGCAATTGGGAGTTCCGCCGCCGCCTAATCCACCCGGCTGAGGCCGCTGCCGTCGCCGCGCCGACCCCGGCGAGCACGCTCGCCGACCTGCTGCTGGCGACGGAAGACTTTTATGACTTGCCGTGGAAGGGCTTCGAGGCAAAAGATTGGGTCGCCGAGCCTGCTCCGGCGACCGGTCTGCTCGGTGAGGGTGACACGCTGGACCTGGGGGAGCGTCGGTTGAAAGTGCTGCATACGCCCGGCCATTCCTGGGGCAGCCTGTCGCTGTGGGAAGCCGAAACAGGCCTTCTGTTCTGCGCCGATGCGGTGTACGCAGGGGAGCTGTTCGACCATCTGCCCTGCTCAGACATTCCCACCTATGTCCAGACCATGCGGCGGCTGCAAGGACTCCCGGTGCGCCTCGCCCTGCCCGGTCACGGCCCGGCCCTGACAGGTGACGAATTTCAGGCCATCGTTCAGGGCTATCTCGAAAAGAATGCCTGAAAAGAAACGGCTCAAAAGCAGTGTCTTTGTGTCAAAATAAGGCAACCCATTAGAAAGATTTCCTCATGCTCCCTTCTCGCCGCCCTCAATCCTTTACGCACGGCTTTACCTTGATTGAGCTGCTCGTCGTCATCGCCATCATCTCGGTCCTCGCCGCGATCCTGTTCCCCGTGTTTCAGGCACGGCTCTTGCAGTACCCCGACCATGTCGTGCGCTTTCCGCTGACCGGGCCGCTCTACTAGGAGAAGGGCCATTCTATGTCTGACAGAGCCTATCGCGTCGGAGTGGCCGGCCCAGTCGGCAGTGGCAAGACCGCCCTCGTGGACTGCCTCAGCCGCCGCCTGTCTTCCCGGTACAGCCTGGCGGTCGTCACCAACGACATTTACACCAAAGAGGACGCCGAGTTTCTGCTGCGTCAGGGGACGCTGCCGATAGAGCGCGTCCGGGGCGTCGAAACTGGCGGCTGCCCCCACGCCGCGATCCGCGAGGACGCCTCCATGAACCTGGAGGCCATCGCCGAACTGGAGGACACGCTGCCGGGGCTGGAGCTGATCTTCGTGGAGAGCGGCGGCGACAACCTCGCCGCCGCGTTCAGCCCAGAATTGGTGGATGCCTGGGTCTATGTCATAGATGTCGCGGGGGGCGACAAGATCCCGCGCAAGGGCGGGCCGGGCGTCCAGCGTTCGGACTTGCTGCTCATCAACAAGATTGACCTGGCCGAGATGGTTGGCGCGTCCCTCGCAGTCATGGAGCGCGACTCGCGGCTGATGCGCGGTGACCGTTCGTTTCTATTCACTAACCTGAAAAACGGCGAGGGATTGGAGGCCGTGATCGCCTGGCTCGAAGAAAAGCTGTTGGTCCCGCCGGATGAGCGCCGCTCGATCATTGACGCCCACGCGCCTTATGCCGGCTTCCCGCACAGCCACGACAATCTCCCTGTGCATTCCCACTGACGCCGTATGAAACCGACCTGCCTCCTACAACTCCTACAGCTTTCCGATAGCGCCGTCCCCATCGGTTCTGCGGCTCACTCGTTCGGGCTGGAAACGCTGGCTGCGGAAGAAGCGGTGACGGTGGATGATCTGGTGCAGTTTTTGGAGGACTATTTGACGGAAGCCGGGGCGCGCGATGCCGCTTACTGCCGCGCCGCACATCGCCTGGCCGGAGCGCCGCAGGAGAGCTTCGGACCTGGCTGGCTGACCCTGAACCAGCAGTTGAGCGCGCTCCAGCCGGCGCGGGAGAGCCGTGCTGCCGACGCGACGCTTGGCAGACGCTTCTTGCAGCTCGCCGCGACCCTGACCCGGATCGAGCTGCTGGCACGGGCGCTCGGAGCAGCGAAAGCGACGGAAACGAACGTACATCACGCGACGGCATTTGGATTGGCGGTCGGTGCGCTGGGCTTGTCTGAAGAAGAAGCCGCGCTCGCGTTTTTACAGCAGAGCATCACCGCGCTCGTCTCCGCGGGGCAGCGGCTCATGCCGCTCGGCCAGGCCCGCGCCAGCGCCCTGCTCTGGCGTCTGCATCCCAGCATGGCCCAGGCCGCCGCGACGACGGACACCGAGGTGGTCACCATCTTCACGCCCATGCTCGATCTTGCCGCCATGCGTCACCCCACGCTGGCGACGCGGCTGTTCATCAGTTGATGCCAAGCACGATGACGGCGAGCCGGGCGCACGGCAGGCTGCGGCTGCGCTTCACCCAAGACGCCGAGGGCCGGACGCGGCTGACCGACCGCGCGCAGGAGCCGCCGCTCCAAGTCGTCCGCGCCTTTGATCTGCCGGACGGCGCCTCGCTCGTTCACCTGCACAACGTCTCCGGCGGTGTCCTGGGCGGCGACCATTTAGAGACCGTGGTCGAAGTTGGGCCGGGCGCGCAGGCACAACTCACGACAACCGGGGCGACGCGGGTGTACCGTCCGCGCGCTTCCGACCAGACGGCGGTTCAGGCAACGACCGTGCAGGTCGGCGCAGGCGGGCTGCTGGAATGGCTGCCCGACCCGCTGATCCCGTTCGCTGGCGCGCGTTTCCGACAGGAGGCCCGTATTACTCTCGCGTCGGGCGCGGGACTGTTCTGGTGGGAGACGGTCGCGCCGGGGCGTGTCGCGCATGGCGAGGTATTTGCCTATCATTGCCTGGAGATCGCTCTGGATGTGTGGGCGGAAGGGCGGTTCATCGCACGAGAGCGCACGCGGTTGGAACCCTCCCCGCGCCCGTTGACCTCTCCGGCGCGGCTCGGCCTGTACCGTCATTTCTGTACGTTCTACATCTGCCGCATCGGTGAACCGTCGGCGCGCTGGACAACCCTGGAAGCCGAATTAAGTGTCATGGCGCAGGAATTGAGCGTCCCAGGAGACTGCCTTTGGGGCGTAAGCGCCCTGCCCGCGCACGGCCTGAGTGTCCGTGGTCTGAGCCGCACCGGGCGCGACTTGCCTCCCAGACTGCTCTTGTTCTGGCAAGCCGCCAAGCGAGCGCTCTACGGGCGTGCCGCCCTGCCGCCGCGTAAGGTCTATTGAGGAACGGTCCATGACAAGGAGGCGCATGTGCATCTGACACCACGAGAGCAGGACAAGCTGCTCCTCTTTCTCGCGTCCGAGCTGGCCCGCAAGCGGCAGGCGCGTGGGCTGAAGCTCAATTACCCGGAAGCAATGGCGGTCCTAGCCGCCGAGATCATGGAATGGGCGCGCGACGGCAAAAGCGTTGCGGAGATCATGACCCTGGGCGGCGGCATCCTGACCCGTGCGGACGTCATGGACGGCATCCCCGAAATGATCCATGAGGTACAGGTCGAGGCCACGTTCCCAGATGGCACGAAACTGGTAACGGTCCATGAGCCGATCCAGTAGGAGCAGCCGATGAAGCCGGGTGAATATCTGCTGGAAGCCGAGGACGTCATCGCCAATGTCGGTCGTCCTACGACGCGCGTCCTGGTTTCGCACACCGGTGACCGGCCGATCCAGATTGGAAGCCATTATCACTTCTTTGAGGTCAACCGCGCCCTCGTCTTCGACCGCGAAGCCGCCTATGGGATGCGGCTGAACATCGCGGCGGGGACCGCCGTGCGCTTTGAACCCGGTGAGGAAAAAGAGGTGGAAATGACCCCGCTGGCCGGGGCGCGCTCCATGCATGGGCACAACGGCCTAGTGAACGGCGCGCTGGATGATGATGCCGTCCGGCAGGCCGCCCTGGAACGGCTGAAGGAGTGGCAGACGCGATGAGCCTGAGCATCCCGAGACGCACCTATGCCGATCTCTACGGCCCGACTGTGGGGGACCGCGTCCGTCTGGCCGACACAGAGTTGATCATCGAAGTCGAGCAGGATTTCACGGCTTACGGGGATGAGATCACCTTCGGCGGCGGCAAAGTCATTCGCGACGGCATGGGCCAGAGCAGCCGGGCAGCGCGCGAGGGGCCGAATGGCACCCTGGATTTAGTGATCACGAATGCCCTGATTCTGGATCATTGGGGCATCGTCAAAGGCGACATTGGGATCAAGGACGGGCGCATCGTCAAAGTCGGCAAGGCAGGCAACCCCGACACGATGGCCGGTGTGGACCCGGAGCTTGTGGTGGGCGCGGGAACGGAAGTGATCGCGGGCGAGAACATGATCGTCACGCCCGGCGCGATGGACAGTCACATCCATTTCATTTGCCCGCAGCAGATATATGAGGCTCTTTCAAACGGAGTCACCACCATGCTCGGCGGCGGGACGGGGCCGGCGACGGGAACGGCGGCCACCACCTGCACGCCAGGTGCGTTCCACCTGGCCCGGATGCTGCTAGCGGCGGACGCCTGGCCGATGAACTTCGGCTTCACCGGCAAGGGCAACGCGGCGACGGCGGAGCCGCTGGCCGAACAGATCCGGGCAGGCGCGTGCGGCCTGAAACTGCATGAAGATTGGGGAACGACTCCGGCGGCCATTGACACCTGCCTGAGCGTCGCCGACGAGTACGACGTGCAGGTGGCGATCCACACGGACACGATTAACGAGGGAGGCTTTTTAGAGGATACCGTGCGGGCGATTGGGGGACGGACGATCCACACCTACCACACGGAAGGCGCGGGGGGCGGGCATGCCCCGGACATCATTGCCATCGCCTCCCTTCCCTATATCTTGCCCTCCTCGACCAATCCGACCCGGCCCTACACCGTCAACACGATTGCCGAGCACCTGGACATGCTGATGGTCTGCCATCACCTCAATCCGCAGGTGCAGGAAGATGTCGCCTTTGCCGAGAGCCGCATTCGGCCCGAAACCATCGCCGCCGAGGACATCCTGCACGACATGGGCGTCCTCAGCATGATTTCCAGCGACTCCCAGGCGATGGGCCGCGTCGGCGAAGTCGTGACGCGGGCCTGGCAGACCGCGCACAAGATGAAGACGCAACGTGGCCCTCTTCCGGAAGACTCCTCACGCAACGACAATTTCCGCGCCAAGCGCTATCTAGCGAAATACACCATCAATCCGGCCATCACGCACGGCGTCGCCCACGAGATCGGCTCGATTGAGCCGGGGAAGATGGCCGACCTGGTCCTTTGGAAGCCCGCGTTTTTCGGCGTCAAGCCGGAACTGGTGATCAAAGGGGGTATGATTGCCTGGAGCGCGATGGGCGACCCCAACGCTTCTATCCCCACGCCACAGCCCATCCTCTACCGCCCCATGTTCGGCGCATTTGGCGGCGCGGTCGGCCCGACCGGACTAACATTCGTCTCACAGTCCGCTCTCGACGTGGGCCTGCCCCAATCGCTTGGTCTGCACAAGATAGCTGTGGCTGTTCGGAACTGCCGCGCGACCGGCAAGGCGGACATGAAGCACAACGCCGCTACACCCCGGATTGAGGTAGACCCGGAAACCTACGAAGTGCGCGCGGACGGCGAATTGCTGACGTGTGAACCCGCGTCCAGCTTGCCAATGACCCAACGCTATTTCCTTTTTTGATGGAATCAGGGTGATATTGAAACCAAGCATGAGAAGGCGCGACCGGCGCGGGGTCCTGCGCGAGAGCAGGCAAGCCGCTGAAGGCAGCCAGCCCGGCTCCGAGAGCGCAGGCGGTCTTCAAAGAACGAGCGCCAGGGAACGTGCTTGAAAGCGAGGTGGGGAACGTGAGTGGCCGCAAAGTATGAATTCTCTCCTTGTCTGTGGGTTCCAGGGAGCAGCGGTCCTGCTCCCTGGGCGCGTTGGTCTTCCTGCCGCCGTGCTGTTTATCCTGCCGCCGTGCCGCTGGGGTCAGCCGCAGCCGCAGGAGCCGCCTTTTGACGGACTGAGGCCGTTCAAGTCGCCGGTCAAAGTGCCGTCCGCTTCCATTCGCTGGGAATGCTTGGGCTGATCCGGCGGCAGGGTGATGCTGGGGTTTCGGTCGAAAAAGCCGACCGGCTTCAGCATGAACCCGATGTAGGCCGCCGGCATGACCGGCCAGTCTTCCGGGCGCACGACATGGTGCGCTCCAAACGTGTACCAGACCACGACATCGGCATTCTCGGTCGGCGCATCGTCGGCGATATACGCGGGCAGGCCCGCGCCGCCGGGGTGCTGGTTCGGGTACGGCCCCGACGCATACAGCTCTCTCGGGTCGTACTTCGTCACCCACAGGTTGTTGTAGCAGAAGCCGGCCCGCCTGCCGACGCTTGACTCGGGGTCGGGCATGAACTCGACATTCTCGCCCGGCATCAGCTTGTAGCCGGTCGGCTTGCCGAGGGCGTTTTTGGCGTCGGCGCTCGTAATCTTCCAGTAGCGGGCATGGCCGGGGTCCACCGCGCCCAGTTCCAGCGACTTTTGCTCCGTCGTGATGGGCGAGGCATGGGTGCGGAACGCATTGCGAAACGGGTTTGCCGGTCCCTCCGGGTCGCGCTCGGTGTGGACTTCCGTGACGGTATTGTTTGGCCCGTCTATGCTCATGTCGAGGCGCACGTTGAAGAAGTGCTGATGGATCGGGCCGTACAGGCCAGGGGCGACTATCTCGCCGTGCGGGTCTTCCTCCCCGACCGGCTTTGCGCCGGTGTTGATGATGCCGGTCAGCTTGATCTCAAACTCGATGTTGCCGTCGGTGTAGAAGTACCAGAAGAAGCCGTATTCATAGTTCGCCACGGTGCACCAGAACGAGACGACCAGCCGGCGCGAGCGGCGCGTTTCGGCCTGCCCGTTGCGCCAGTCGGTGTGCTTCCAGAGGACACCGAAATCTTCCTCGTGCATACAGATCGCGTTCGGCATTCGGACCACGTCGCCGTGAGCGTTGACGAGATGCGCGTCAAAGTAACGGATCAGCCCGAGGCAGTCGCAGCCAAGCTCTAAAGCGTTGGCGAGCGTTCCGAGGCCATACTCCCCGACATCGAAGGCATTCTTGTGGGCGTGGAACAGGTGCGGATCGCCGTAAGGAACCACCATGTCGCACATGGAAGCCCGGTACAGGACGGGCCGCTGACGCCCGTTTTCGGTGTAGGAAACATCGCGCAGGATCAGGCCCTCCCTGGCCCAGAAGTCCAGCCGCAGCTTCCAGTTGTGCCAGCGCACTTCATGGCCGGAAACCGTGAATGATGCGCCTTCCGGCTGCACGGCCTCGAATGGCTTCAGCGGCCCCTGCATGGTCCCTTCGCGGCCGTCAAAATACTCTCGGCCCCAGTTGCCCGGCTCCGGCGGCAGCGGCACGACGCCGTAGTCCACGACTTTCACGACCGAGCTTGTTCCCATGTCCACATAGATGGCGACCCCTTCGAGCGGGCGGGCGTAGCCGTTGTCGCCTGCCTCACCCTTGACCCAGGCCATCGCCCGCAGCAGGCGGGCGTCTTCGGGCAGGCCCTCAGCCTCCGGGTCGTTGTCGTAGGCCCCCACCGACCACGGATCAACGATGACCAGGCTCATGTCGGAAACGCCCCGCGCCGCGCAGGCAGCGACGAACCGGGGGTCGGCCTTGACGATCTCTTCGCACTCAAAGAACTCGTCCAGCAGGATGCCCGGCTGCGCGCCGGGCATATGGGTCCAGCGTGTGACTGCATCCTGGGACAGCGACACGACGGCTTCGTAGGTCTGGCCGCCGCCCATCAGGATCGCGAACGCCTCGCGGTTCCAGTTCTGGCCGGCTTGAAAGCCGCGCGCTATTTCTTTGTCCGGCTCGTGAAGCTGCACGCAGGCGAAGCGCAGGGTGGGCGTGAACTCCGAGTACCGTCGAATCAAAGAAACGGCGCGTTCGATTTCCCCGGCGGACAGCGGTTCCAGGGGATGCGCGGGCGGGGCGGCGGAAGCGTTTACCGGCGCAACCGTGCCGGTTTCTTTCGCTAATCCTGTGCCAAGCCCCAGCGGGGCAACAGCGGTCGTGGGCATGGTAATTTCCTTTCGGTTCAGTTCAGTCGGACGGCGGACAAGCAAAAGACGCTCTCATATCCTCCGGGACGACGTCGAGGAGGAAACAAAAGCGTCTTCGCTTTCTGCATCAGTATGGAATTGGGCCTGCTGGTCGCATTGTATCACAACCCCCCGCAGGAAGTCAAGACTTTTCGCAGCCCGGCGAACCAAATTGTTTTACGGTTTGCCGGTATCGCCGCTGTAATCGTGACACTTCGCGCCGGCGAAGGAAAGCGCGCCGGCGGCGGCGAAACTCTTTCCATGACATCAGACACACTGGAAGCGGCGGAGCTGGACACGGTGGACCGGGCGCTGCTGCTGGCCCTGAGCGAGAACGGGCGCATCTCCATCTCCGAGCTGGCCCAGGCGGTCGGGCTGACCCGTCAGTCCGTGACGGAGCGGATCACGCGCCTGCGGGCGTCGGGCGTCATCCGGCGGTTTACGCTGGATGCCGCACCGGAAAAAGTCGGACTGGGCGTCCGGGCCTCGATCGCCATTACGATGATGCCGACCTGCACCGAGGCGCAGGAGCGGGACGTGGTCGCGCTTTTGGAACGGAACCCCTACGTTCAGGAGTGCTACCGCGTGACCGGGGACGACTACTTCCATACCCGGATCGTTGCGCCGACGATTGACCAGATTAAAGACCTGGTGCTTGAGCTGCGGGCGACGCAGGTTGTCCAGAACACGCGCACTCTGCTGGCGCTGGAAGTCTGCTTTGAGAAAAGCGCCCTGCGGCTGCCGCCTGCGGGTTGACTGCAAAACTCTTTGACTTCTTACGAAACACATGAAAAAAATGTTTTTCCGCCTGCGGATTGCCTTGACAATCGCGCTCTGATTATGATACAGTAGCGGCAGCATCAACTGATCCGACCACTGCCGGTCCCTCTTTCGCTTCCCCATTCAGAAGGCAATGACGTCTTTTCTGGCTTCGCGCAGGCGGCCTCGTGCCGCCCAGATAAGGAACGTCTTCATGGCTGCGACTGAAGCCCCTCTGGATCATTTGGATCTTGGAGAACACAACCACCACGCTGTCGGCCTGCGCCGCGACGCGCTTTCCCGCACGGAAACGCTGGCGCAATCCATTGCCAACATCGCGCCTACCCTCACGCCTGCCGTCAACCTACAGCTCGTATTCGGCTCATCCGGCAACGGGACCTGGTTCACCTACCTGCTGGCGACCCTGGGCCTGCTGCTTATCGGAGTCTGCATCAAGCAGTTCGCGAAAAAGACGTCCACGCCGGGGGCGCTTTACTCGTATGTCTCCATGAGCCTGGGACCGACCGCCGGGTTTATTACAGGCTGGGCGCTGATTCTCGCGTACCTGACCACCGGCATTGCGGTTGCGTCGTACACTGTCCCTTACGCGCAGACCCTGCTGAAGAGCATTCACATCGCGCTGCCGGCGCTGGTGATGTTCGCGGCAGTCGTCGGCCTGGTCTGGTTTGTCGCCTACCGGGACGTGCGTCTGTCGGCAAAGATGATGCTGGCCTTGGAAGGCATTTCCATCACCCTCATTCTGATTTTAGGATTTGTCATGATCGCCCACACGGGCCTGCACTTAAGCGATCAGTTGTTGCTGAAAGGCATGACGCTGAACGGCTTGCAGGGCGGAATGGTGCTTGGCATCTTCTCGTTTGTGGGCTTTGAGAGCGCGACCGCGCTGGGAGCCGAAGCAAAGGACCCCAAGCGCAGCATTCCCCGCGCGGTCTTCATGAGCACGGCGATCGCCGGGGCGTTCTTTATCCTGATGTCGTTTCTGATGGTTTCGGCGTTCGCGGGCTACAAAATGCACCTGGATGACCCCAACTTGGTCGCCCTGCCGGCCATGGCGGAGATGGCTCACGCGCCGCTTCTCGGCGTCCTGGTCTCGTTCGGCGCGATCATCAGCCTGTTTGCCTGCTCGCTGGCCTGCGTGACCGCCACGTCCCGCATCCTGCTCTGCATGTCCCGCGACGGCCTGATCCACGCGCACTTGGGCCGCTCTCATGCCGAGAACGCCACCCCGCACATCGCCGCGACCGCCTGCGCCGCCGTGATGCTGCTGGTGCTGGTCGGGCTCAGCGTGAAGGGATTCGCGATCCTGGACATCTACAACATGAATGGGACAATCGCCACCTACGGCTTCCTGCTGGCGTATGTGCTGATTGCCATCGGGGCCGTTGTTTCGGCCTCACGGGACAAGTCACTGTCGCCCTGGCTGATCTTCTCGGCGGTCATCGGTACGCTCTTCATGGGCCTCGCCATCAAAGGGAGCATTTCGCCGTGGCCTCCTGCTCCGGACAATTACCTGCCTTATATCTTCGGCGTCTACATGGCGCTGGGCATTGCCTGGATGCTGGTGGACCGCCGCCGTCCCCGCGTTCGTTTTTCGGCGGGGGACCAGGCGTGAGGGGGCGCTGTTTATGAGCGGCATTGACGGGCGCGTCGCCATCATCACTGGAGCGAGCGCAGGCATCGGACGCGGGATCGCCCGCGTCTTTGCCCAAAAGGAGCGAAAGTCGTCACGGCCAGCCGCAGCCTGGACGCGGGAGAGGAGGCCGTGCGCGAGATACGGGACGCAGGCGGTGAAGCGGTATTTGTTCAGGCCGACGTCAGCCGCCGAGCCGACACTGAGGCGGTTGCCGCCGCCGCGCTGTCACGCTACGGGCGGATTGACATCCTTGTTCACAACGCAGGGGTCTTTTGGGAAGTCCTGCTGGACGACATGACCGAAGACGACTGGGACCGTTGCCACGGCCTGAACCTGAAGGGTCTGCTGTTTTTGACCCAGGCCGTTCTGCCCACCATGAAGCAGCAGAATTATGGGCGGATTTTAGTCACTTCGTCCATCACCGGCCCGCGCACCGGAATGCCGGGATTTACCCACTACGGCGCGGCCAAAGGCGGCGTCAACGGCTTTATCCGGAACGCCGCCGTGGAGCTGGCCCGCTCCCAGATCACGGTCAACGGCATCGAGCCGGGCAACATCCTGACCGAAGGGCTGGCGGGGCTGGGAGAAGAGTATCTGGCGACGATGACCAGAGCCATCCCGCTCGGAAAGCTCGGCGACCCTGAAGACGTCGCGCACGCGATGGCGTTTTTCGCCTCCGACGAGGCCGGCTGGATTACCGGGCAGACCCTGGTAGTAGACGGCGGCCAGACGCTGCCCGAATCCGGCCTCGCTTCTTAACCGAGAGCCACTTCTATGACAACGCATCGTTTCAGCCCGAGCCATTTTTTCAGCACCCTGGGGACGCATCCACCAGCACTGCACGTCGCCGACGGTGACGCGGTCGAGACGACGACCCTCGACGCGGGCGGCTTTGACCAGGACCGTGTCCGCCGCCACTCCGGCGTCAACCCCATGACCGGGCCGTTCTTTGTGGAAGGCGCAGAGCCGGGGGACACTCTGGCCGTCCGCCTGGACCGGCTGCGCCCCTCCCGGCGCTTCGGGTGGAGCGGCGTGCAGCTTTCCCCAAACGTCGTTGATCCGGCGGATGCTTCTCTGCTTCCCCCACCCCGCCCCTTTGCCGAAGGCAGCGGCGAGTGGGACGTTGACGCGGAAGCCGGAACGGCGACCCTGGTTTCGCCGCAGACGAATCTTGGTCCGTTTACAATCCCGACGCGCCCGATGCTCGGCTGCTTCGGCGTCGCACCCTCCGGCGGGGAGGCGATCTCGACGGCCACGTCATCCACGCACGGCGGCAACATGGACTACAAAGGCTTTGTCGAAGGCGTCACTGTGTTTTTCCCAGTTGCCGTGCCGGGAGCGCTGTTTTTTCTGGGCGACGGCCATGCGGTTCAGGGATGCGGCGAGGTGTGTGGAACCGGGATAGAGATTTCGTTCGATGTCCGGGTCACACTTTCCGTCTTCAAAGGAAAGGCAATCGGGTGGCCCCGTGCGGAGACGGACTCCCACATCTTGACACTCGGCAACGCCCGGCCTTTGGACCAGGCCCTCCAGCACGCCACGAGCGAGATGGCGCGCTGGCTCCAGCAGGATTACGGCCTCGACCAAACGGGGGCGCACACGCTCATGGGTCAGTGCATCGAATACGAGGTCGGGAATGTTTTCGACCCGGCCTATACAATGATTTGCAAGCTCTCGAAGTCCCTGCTGGCCCGGTTCCCCAGCCTGAGCTAAACGCGTCCGGTCATACTTCCTGACCAGAAGGCCCAAATCGGCAGCGCTCCCCTTTCTCCACAATGCCTCTATCTGCGGTGAATACAGTCCCTGGTCTCCGCACAATGTGCGAAGATTGCTTGTCTTGATCTCCGCATGATGCACTCCTGGAAGCATGGTCCGCTTTGTTCACGAGCTTGAAGACTGGCCCCGTCTGCACTGGGATCAGGAAAGGACTACTCATCAGAAGATTAATCACAAGGCACGGCGCGGCCAGCCGTTGACGGACGAGCAGAAGGCTTTCAACGCACACCTGTCCCAGTACCGGCCAGTACCGGATCGTGGTAGAACACAGCCTGGCGCAGATGAACCAGTTCTAGGTACTGGCTCAGGTGTCCGCCCCGCTGCTGTGGCCCTGCGAACAGAGGTTCCGCCACGACCGCGACAAGCACAGTAGCCTGACGCGGGCAGTGGCCGCGCTGGTCAACCGGCGGGTGGCGCAGAGGCCCTTGAAGAGCTATCCCGTTGCTTATCCAGTCGCTTAAGCGGAGGTCGGGCGACCTGCCAAGACGCCGCGCCCACTGCCACGCGACAACTATAGTAATTTGTATGTTCCAGCCGCCGCCTCTTCGGCGGCTTACTGCGCTGGGATGGAAACCGTGGCTGATTGGCCCCCATGGACACTGAATAGCCAGATTTGGGACACGTCACGGAGTCGACTTTTCATGCCCGTTTGGGGTAAAATCTCTCTGGCCAGGATGCAACATAGCTTAATATCCAAACAAGGATCGCGAAATGCACAAGTGATCGCAGTTCGGGTTCTAGCCCGCCACTAAGACTGCTGGAGATAATACTAATTCAAAACTATAAACAGTTACGTTCAGTACGTCAATGACAACTGCATAGCGCATATCATCAGGTTAACGCTGATGGAAAATGCCTTTTTAGCAGCCGACCGTCTTGAAAACAGTCGAGGGCGCAAGTCCTCCGTGGGTTCGAATCCCACCCTGTCCGCCTTCCCCCGTATGTTATCAAGTTCCATCCAAGACAGGGAGCCATCATGCCGAAGTGTGCATCCTCTTTTCGGTCTCTTTTCTTCGCCCTGTCGGCGGTGACTTGCTCCGCCGCCGCGCCCTCCTGCGCGCAGTCTTACACCTTTACCAGCAATGGCACGGGCACCTACTTCACGGACAACCTGACCACGGGGCAACCCCACGCTGTGGACTTCTTTTCCAAGACTTCCGGCCAGTCCGCAGGCAAAGATTCAACGCTCACCATCACCGGCCATGGCAATGGGGGCGTTACCTACACCCACAATGGGCAGTTTTATCACGAAAACACCGACCTGACCACGACCTCCGTTCTGCTTCAGGATGCAGCCTCGGGAGCCATGATCTTTTCCCTCCATGGCCCCCTGCATTACGAGTTCGTCACCTCGCCTTACAGCATAGACTACCTGACGCTTGCAGGGACCGTCTTTGATGCCGGCGGTGTGCTCCAGAACTTCGACTTCTTCAAAGACGAGGATGGGGGGACTGTCACCGCCCATGTGACCCCGTTAGCGGTCCCGGAACTCGCGCCGTCCGTGGATTGCGGCGTGCTGCTGGGCTTGACGCTGGCAGCGATGATCTGGAAAGGCAGCAAGCGGCGCATTGTCCCCCCACGCGGTTAACGGCAGGAATGGATTAAGCGAAGGGAAAGGCACACTTCCTATCTTTGAGAAACGATAATGGCTCGGCGCAGGGGGTTGTTCTCGGCAGAGGCTTGTTCTCAGGCGGCCACAGCGGAAGATGCCTGCTTGTTCCAAACGCCCGGAGAGAGCGGCCGTGACGAACTTGCGCCGCTGGATGAATCTCTCAAAGGCTTCCTGAACTGTATCCGCCTTAACCTGTATCTTGATTGTGACAGAGAAGGCAAACCTAGCCATGATGTTCCTTCTTAACAACGGTAAGCACTATGCCCTCGGATGCGTCCGGTCGTAGACCTCGCGCAGACGCGCCACATCCACGCGGGTATAGCGCTGGGTGGTCTGGACGCTGGCGTGGCCGAGCATCTCCTGGATGGCGCGCAGGTCCGCCCCGCCGGAGAGCAGGTGCGTGGCGAACGAGTGGCGCAGGACGTGGGGGGAGATAGTCCGGGCGATCCCGGCCTGATGCGCGTAGGTCTTGACCAGCACGAGGAAGTGCTGCCGGGTCATCGGGCCGCCCCGGCGGGTCACGAACAGGAACGGCGTCGGCGGGCGGTCCGCCAGCAGGAGGGGGCGGGCCTGATTGAGATAGGCGGCCAGCGTGTCGTGGACGCCGTCGCCCAGGGGCACCTGCCGCTCCTTTCCACCTTTGCCGAAGGGGCGGACCAGGTGCGCGCGCAGGTCCATGGCCTCGGACTTCAAGGACACCAATTCCGAGACGCGCAGGCCGCAGCCGTACATGGTTTCGAGCATCGCCCGGTCGCGCAGGCCGGCGGGCGTCCCCTCCGGCGGGGCCGTCAGCAGGCGCTCGATTTCAGGCAGAGAGAGCGTCGTCGGCAGGCGCTGCGCCAGCGTTCCCGTCTCGACCGCCTGCGTTGGGTCGTCGGCGCGGTGGCCGTCCCGGCACAAAAACTGCATCCACAGCTTCAGTGAAATCGCCTTGCGCGTGATGCTGGCCGGGCGCTGACCCGCCCGCCGCAGCCCGGCGAGAAACCCATAAACGTGGCCGGGCGTGATGGCGGCAACGGTGACGACTCCCTGCGCCGTCAGACAGGCCACAAACTGCGTCAGGTCGTGCCGGTAGGCGGTCAGCGTGTTCGGCAGCAACCCGCGCTCGGCCGACATGTTCAAAAGGAAGGTTTCCAACAGACGCTCTGTGTCGGTCTCTTCCACTAGGCCGCTTCCGTGGGCACGATGCGGTCGTCGTCCTCCTGCAAGCCCGCTTCCTGCGTCTCGACCGGAGGTGCGGAGGAGGCGGGGCGGGCGCGGGTTTCGGCCCAGAAGCGCAGGATGTCTATCTTCTCCTTCATGGTCTCCGACAGTGGGATGGACTGCTTGGCGGCCTTCAGGATGTCCTCGGTCGTGATGTCGCGGTCCTGGTTGAAGGCGTCGTACATGGCCGCGATGATAGCCTGCTCGATCTCCGCCCCCGAATAGCCGTTCGTCGCCTGCGCCAGCGCCTTCAAGTCGAACTTAGCCGGGTCGCGCCGCCGCTTCTTGAGGTGAATGTTAAAAATTTCCTCCCGCTCCGGCTCGTCCGGCAAATCCACAAAGAAGATCTCGTCGAAGCGGCCTTTTCGCAGGAGTTCCGGGGGGAGGGCGGACACGTCGTTAGCGGTGGCAACCACGAAACAGGGCGCGGTCTTGTCCTGGAGCCAGGCGATGAAGGTGCCGAAGACGCGCGCCGTTGTCCCGCCGTCGCTGATGCCCGACGACTGCGTCCCCGAGAAGCCTTTCTCCAGTTCGTCTATCCAGACGATGTTCGGCGCGGTGCTTTCGGCCACCCGGATGGCCTTGCGAATGTTCTCCTCGCTCTGCCCGACGATGCCGCCGAAGATCTTGCCTACATCCATCCGAAGAAGCGGCAGCTTCCAAAGCGACGCGATAGCTTTCGAGCTTAGACTTTTGCCGCACCCCTGAACGCCGAGAATTAAGATGCCTTTGGGCGCGGGCAGGCCGTAATCACGCGCCTTCTCGGTGAAGGCAACGGTCCGCTTGTCCATCCAGTCTTTGAGCAGGTCCAAGCCGCCGACATCGGCGAAGGCTTCGGACGTGCGGTAGTATTCCAGGATGGCCGACTTGCGGATGATCTGCTCTTTCTCCGACAGGATCACGTCCGTATCGAACTTGCGCCGCTCGACCAGGGACTTGGCGAAAACATTTTCGGCCTCGGTCGCCGTCAGGCCCAGAGCTGCCTGCAAGACCTGCTCGCGCTCTTCGGTCGTCATCTGCGTCTGCACCTGTGGGTTGGCTCGGACGGACTCGATGATGCTGTCGAGCAGCCTGCCCAGGTCTTCCAGGGACGGCAGGGCATAGTCTACGACCGTGATCTCTTTTTCCAGTTCCGGCGGCAGCTTCAAGACGGGTGAAAGCAACACCAGCGTCTTGTAAGACGTTTTAAGCGCATACGTCAGGTCGCGCAGGCGGCGGACCAGAGATGTGTCGCTGAGGAACGGGTGAAAGTCCTTCAGCAAGAAAACGGCCTGATCGCGCGACTCCATCACGAAGTCCAGCGCGGCCAGCGGGTCGCGCGTGGCCTCGTCACGGTTGAGGGGGTTGAGCACCATGCCCTGCGTGACGGTCCACTGGTACATCTTCTTGTTGCGCGCTTTGGTGATGGCCCGCAGGGCCTCCTCGACGCGCTTCTCCTCCCAGGAGACGACATAGATGATCGGGTAGCGCGCCCGAATCAGCGTTTCCAGTTCCGTGTCCACTTCGCTCTGTGCCATTTCGATCCCCTAAATCTTAGATGCGCTGATCGTACTCGGAATGTGGGCCGATCCAGAACCAGACCAGTTCCCCAGGCTGTTCAAAGGCCAGCGCCCGGTAATGGCTGCCGATCCTTACCGACCAGCCGTCTCCGACCTTTTTGAAGTGTAACGAAGCATGTCGTGGATCAGACTTCAGCGAGGCGTAGTTCTTGTCCGCAAGATCGCGCACTTCTTCTGGCAGCCGGTTATAATGCCGCCAAAAATCCGGCACAGTGGTATGCCTCAAAGCGGCCTACCTAATCCTGCCGCGATGTCCCGCTTGGCCCGTTCGATGGCTTCATCAAAGCGCCCCGCCTCCCAGTCTCGGGCAATCTGCCGATCCCACTGCTCCTGCCGCAGTTCTTCAAGCCGTTCCATGAGTTGATCAAACTCTTCCGCCGGAAGTTTAGCAACAGCCTTTTCTATTTCTTGGATGCTCATCTTTCCCGCTCCTAACTCGTGTGAGAGTTTGTTTTGGCAATTTTTATGTTTACTTCGCCGCTTGCCTTGCTCTTTACTCTCTTTGCCTGGCCTTTTTGCTCCTCGTGTCGCTTGAAGGAGGTTCGTTTTCGCATTTTCCGTTTACATCTTCTGGTACGGCTTCCCGCTCAGTCCGCGCTCTGGGCGATTTATCTGTCTACCTATTGTACCCTATCTCGTGTGGTTAGCTGAAGGGCGATCTTTGCCGCCGCATCGTGTCTACTTCGCTTTGTGCCATTTATAGTTATCCTTGTGGCTCTAATCCATCTGCCTCTCTCTGCTTCTGTGCGGCTTCAATTTCCTGCCACAGTTCCCGGTAACGGTCGCTGACATACGGATTAAGTCGGTCTGCGATTGTTTCCGGCAGCCTGAGCATTTTAATAACTTCCACCACATCCGTTATGTCTTTGAGACGTTCAATTCCCCCCGACATGCCGGACGCCAGTTTCAGCTCAATCAGCGCTTCCAGATTGAGGATTTGTATCTGGTTCTGCTCCGATGCGACACTGCTCGGCTCGGGAAACGCCACCGGCTTTGGCTTGCCGTCACCCGGAAACTCACCGGCGACCAGGAACTCGATGCGGACGCCATTCTTTGTGTCGCGCAGGTTCTTGCTGCCGGCAAATGGAGGCCGGTAGCCGCTGCCTTCCAGCGCCTCGTGCAGCCTTTGCAGGCCCTCGCGCGTCACCAGAATGTTCACGTCTTCCGTGAAGCGGCGGAAGCCGTGCAGGAACAGCGCCATGCCGCCGACCACGGCATAGTCAATGCCCAAGTCGTTCAGGCGACCCGTGATGCGGCGCAGCGACTTCTGCACCTCGCTCTCGCCTTGAAAGAACATGCCGCCCTCCCTGAGTGCCCAATCTAGGTCGCTGTCGAGCCTCTTTGTGTAGTCCAGCGGCAGAACGGTCATGGCTTCGCTCCTCTTGCCAACCCTTTTTGTCCCAGTAGCGGTTGATAGTATCCTCATCTTCTGCGAGTTTGCCATAGCCATCATAGATGGGTGAACAGTTTCGGACCATGGGCCACTCGCCGGAGGGTTCAGCAGGACCGATAGATAGGTCACACCTTATACTTAACTCGTGGGTGAAGTTGTGCGTACCAGCCGACATTTCCCCGCAGGCGGCCCAGTAGCCATGCAAAAAATGACCCTCCTGCTCGACTGTGCCGACTACGCCCCGCAATTCATCGCGGAAGACAAAGAAGCGGTTGACACGGATATGGAAAGGCCCGGCCTGATCCACGATGTCGTAGTTCAGATCTACTGGTGCGGCGTCACCGTCGCTGCAACGCCAGCCCCAGCCATAGCCGGGCTTCAAGTACAGCGATGCACCGACATATCTCTCTGGAGCGGCGATGTCAAGCACTTTCATAACCTCCTGCGGGTCTCTTAAAGGATTACTTCCGCCCGCACCACCCCCGCGCGCTGGTGCCGGGCGAGTAGCTTAACCGTGCCGCCCTGGGGGGCGTGGACGATCCAGTCGAAGTGGGCGCGGTCGTCGGTCGCGTCGGCGACGGGGCTGAAGCCGCTGGCGGCTTTGAGGTGGCGGCCTTCGAGCTGGCCTAGCTCCTCGCGGGCGCGTCCGACGTGCAGCGTCGCGCCGTCGGGCAAGGTGATCTCGGCCAGGAGGGGGCGAACGCTTTTGCGCTCCAGAGCGCGCTTGGAAACGTAGGTGGGCAGCCAGCCGGTGTTCTGGACGACCAGACGGACGCGGTAGACGCCGTCACCCAGCGGTTTGGCTTCGGCGGACAGCAGTTCCAGATTGGGCGTAAGGAGCGCCTGCCAGACCAGCCAGTCGGAGTGCGGGGCGATCTCGGCTTCCAGGAGGTGCGGGGGCGGGTTGCGGAAGCAGTAGGCATAGTCCCAGCCACCGATCTCGACGGGACCAAGTTCGGGATGGTCAAAGGGGGTCCAGGGCACAAAGCCGAGGCCACCCAGTTTCTCGTCGTTCCAGCGGATCAATTTCAGGTCGTCTTCCATGGGGTGCTCGCGGAACCACTCGATGAATTTGTAGTCCGTGATGCCGGCCTGCCGCTGCGGGGACCAGAGTTCGGTTGTCCAGGCGTAGACGCCCAGATGATCGTACATCCAGTCGTCGAAGACGCCCGTGATGACCTCTTTGGGGTGGTACTTGAAGTCGTGGAAGACAGACACGTTCGGGTAGCCGGTCAGTTCCGTCCCCTTGTCGCCGATCTTCCCGAACGTCCACAAGTCTTCCGGGATCATCTCCGAGTCGGCTTTGACGCCGTAGGGGCGCAGAATGACGCCGCTGAGGGTGTGGAACGTCACCGCGCCGCAGATGTTGGGGTGCTTGACGATGAACTCGACGAGGGCGCGGACTTCGGGTTCGGACGTCGGGAACTCGCCTGCGCCGCCCTGGTCGCCCTCAGGCCGCCATTCCGAGGGAAAGTTGCGGTTCAGGTCCAGACCCTCTTTGTTCTTTTGCAGGCGGATCTGGACGCCGTCATAGTTGGTCAGGCGGCCTTCGGGGAGCTGCCGGTAGTAAACGCCGCCTGTTTCCGTGGGGTCGCGCCGGACCAGCAGGCGGGCTTCATCCGGGTGCGCCTTCCAGGCGCCGTTGGGGTCGGGGATACGCATGGACAGCAGCTTGCCGTTGCCGTCCACGTCCTCGCGCCGCAGACCCTCGATGGGTTCCTCGTCGAACGGGTACGGGCGGGCGGACGAGCGCAGCCAGCGCGGGGGCGTCTGGAGGGCCAGTTCGGCTCCATCGGGGTTGACGCGCGGAACGATGTAGAACGCGCGTGTGTCCAGGGCGCGCGTCACATCGGCATTCGTGCCGTCTTCGCTGGTCAAACGGTGCAGCAGGTACAGTGCGGCGCTGGAGGGAGATAGCTCGGTGGCGTGGATGTTGGCATCCACCCAGAAGGCGGGCTTCTCATCGGCGGGACCGGTGTCCAGCCGCGTCACGGTCGCCAGCCAGATCTCGCGGCCCTCGTAGGACTGGCCGATGCTGTGGATTTGGACCAGGTCCGGGCGCTCGGCGGCGAACTCGTGAAGCAGCCGCGTGATCTCTTCGTAGTGGTAATAGCGGTCAAAACTCAGGTCCGTCGGCATGATGTTTCCTTGTCATCCTCATTGTCAGGGGCGTTTATCGCTACCCCTTGGGGTACACTGGAGGTACGCGCTCGTGCGGGCAACGCTGCCATTTCCCCCTCATGTTACCCTGTGGACGGCTTATGCTTATCCGTATCGGCTACGACATCATTTTTAATTTTCCCGCCCCGACCCCCATGCTGCTGATGCTGAACACCCACCCCACCGAGGCGCATCGGCTGACAGGAGAGGACCGGCCCCGGTCAGAGCCGGAGGTTCCCACCACGGAGTTCATTGACGGCTTCGGCAACCGCTGTAATCGGCTCCTCGCTCCGGGGGGGCGGCTGCGTCTCTATTCGGAGGCCGTCGCCGAAGACAGCGGGCGGCACGAGGTCATCGCGGCGGACGCGCCGCAGGAGCGGATCGAAGACCTGCCCGATGAGTGCCTGACGTTCCTGCTGGGGAGCCGGTACTGCGAGGTGGCTGAGATGCTGTCCATTGCGTGGGACCTGTTCGGGCAGACGCCAACGGGCGGGGCGCGGGTGCAGGCGATCTGCGACTGGGTATTCAGCCATGTGGAGTTCGGCTATCACTATGCGCGCTCGTCCAAGACCGCCCTAGATGTCTTCACCGAGCGGCGCGGCGTCTGCCGCGACTTTACCCATCTGGCCGTTACGTTCTGCCGCTGCATGAACATCCCGGCCCGTTACTGCAACGGCTATCTGGGCGACATCGGCGTCCCGCCTGATGTGAACCCGATGGACTTCAACGCCTGGTTCGAGGTGTACCTGGGCGGCCGCTGGCATACGTTCGATGCCCGTCACAACGAGCCGCGCATCGGGCGCGTCCTGCTGACGCGCGGGCGGGACGCCACCGACATCGCGATGACGACCGCCTTCGGCGCGAACACGCTGGAGCAGTTCATCGTGGTGACGGAGGAAGTGCCGGGGGCGTAGAGAACACTATTTTGCCCACGGCGGCTCGGCAGTCATTTTGTCGAGAGCAGGATAGGGAATGCCGACCTTGGCGTTCACTTTGGTATCCATACCGACATAAACCGTGACGGTCTTGGCGACACTATCATGGACCAGGATCGTCGGCGTCATCTGGATGTTCAAGTCGTCCGAAAGTTTGGAAGACGCTTTCACCTTGTCCGCGCCCTGTTTGGCGTCGAACGCCTTTTGGAAGCTGGCCTTGTCCAATCCGGCTTTGACGGCATAGTCGCCGTAGAAGCCGGGTTCCAGGTCGTCCTGGTGGGTGTAAAGTACGTCGTACATCGGCCAGAACTTGCCCTGAGCGGCGGCGATCTCGGCGGCCTGCCCGGAGGAAAGTGCCCTCTCATGCAGCTTTGGGAGCGGTCGGTGGACGAATATCAAGTTGACTTGTGCGGGGTATTGAGCCAGCAATTTCTCCAGCACAGGCCGGGCCATCCCGCACTCGGGGCACTGGAAGTCGCCGAACTCGGCGAGGGTGTAGCGCGCGTCGGCGCTGCCACGCGGCGGCGCGGCGGCCTGGGCTGCGATCTGCGGCCACTGCGCTTCCAGCTTCACCGGGTCAAGTTTCGGCATGGGATTGGGCGGAGTCTTTCGGTCGCCGCCCTGACTGCCGCCCTGATCATCTACCCTGCTGCCCATGAATTTGATTCCGACGATCAAGCCGGCCAGCAGGGCGAGCCAGATACCGAGCAGCACGATTTTCTTTGTTCCCGCCTTAGCCATGCCGTTCCAGTCTCCTTTGAATCTTCTGAGTCTTCCGCCGCGCCGTCCACCACTCCCAGGTCGTTATCAAGAACAACGCGGTCATTACGAATGCCGACGAGCGGCACCAGATGCAGAACGCCCCGATCTTGGCGTGCGCGATCCATTGCAGATACCACGAATAGGCCGCCCCGCCCGCCGCCAGGAGCCAGATCAGGCGGTGCAGACGGCGGTCTCCCTCGTCACTCTCTGAGCCAAGCCGCAGCATGGCGAGCGTCAGCAGGGCGAGATACCCCAGCAGACCCAGGAGGGCGACGGGGACATGATGAAACACAATCAGGTCCACATGTGACCAGGCACTGGCGGCAACGATCTCGCAGCCGCCGTTCGCACTGCACGGGACATCCTGATGCGTCCGATCCGCCCACCAGAGCGTCCCCGCGATGCCGGCCCCGGCGAACGAAAGCGCCGCCTCGATCACGACCCATGTTTGACGGATAGAAGCGGCGCTCGGCATGAATTTGGATACGGCGTTTGTGTTCAATTCGTCAGCACGGCGGCGGGCGTCCAGAACGCTTCGTGCAGCAGGGCCATGTGCCGGCCACCGGTCTGGCTGACCGCCGCCGTTCGGATGCCCGCGCCCCCCGCCCGCGTGACACGAGCCACGCGGGTCAAATCCGATTCGCGCGAGGTCGTTCCCGGTGCGCTGTCCAGGGACGCCAGCCAGCGCCCCGCCCCCGCCGCGTCCGCCGTCGTCGGCGCTGGGCCGCCGGTCTGCATGGCCGCCTGCAAAGCATAGGAACGGAGCAGCGCGGGCCACATCTGGTTGAACAGTGTCGGGTTCCGGTACAGGTCCGCACAAACGATGCGGCCGTTGATGGCCGCGACCACGCCGACAACCCGGCCCGGCGCGTGGGCTTGGATCGGCACCGTCAGAGCGTCCGTGTAGGACATAACGGCCTGCTGGGCCGTGCGGTTCTGGATCAGCGCCGCATAGGTCCCCGTCGGCGTCGCCGCCCCGAAATGCCGCGTAGCCATGCCGACCGCGTTCCAGACCGGCTGCTGCTCGCCGACGACCTGCATGGCGTAGCGGACCGAGGGAATGGCGATGGCGACGTCCTTGCGGAAGTCCGCCGATTTTCCTAGCGAGCGGCGCCGCTCCACGCAGAAGGCGGCGATACCCACCTGTGCGCTGCGGGCTGGGACGACCGTGTCCGAGGCCGCGCCCCGGTCCTGCCCGCCGCCGGGGACGACCTGCCCGTCCGGCACATAGGTCGGCTGGGGGCCGGTGTTCGTCACCAGCAGAAGGTTCGCGTCCCGGCGCTCCTGGCCCTGCTCGGCATTGGTCACGCTGGCCTCCGGGACCGTCAGGCCCGCAGGAGTTGCGGGCACGGCCCCAGCGCTGGGGACACAGCCGCCATCCGACTCGCGCGCCGTCACGCTGCCCTTGTCCATGCCCTCCCCCAGCGTCACATACTCCGCTGGAACGGGCCGGGCGGGCGCGGGCGCGTCGCCGTAAACAGGATATACGGTCAAATTGGCATACGAGACGGCGGGCGCCAGATGCAGATGCCCAAACCCGTTCTGCAAGACCGCCCCATCCTGCGCCGCCGCCTGCGCGTCGGGCGCGACCCGATGATGACCGGCTATCTGCGCCGCCGCCACGGCGAGAGCGAGACCGACGATGCCCGCCAGACCGGCGCGCGCAACCTTCGATGACACCTGAGACATGATCGTTTCTCCTTTAAGACACGACAAGCCGAACACAAGGCCGAGAGGTCGCGCGCCGGGAAAAGGCGCGGTGAGGCACACGAGTGATACGGGAGTCATTATAACCGGGCGGACGGGAAAACGCAAGCACTCGCAGAATAAGGATTTGTGGTACAGTGAAGCAAAGAGGCATCAGAACATCTGCAACACGGCAAAATGGCGCTAAAAGATGATTCGTGAAACAAGACAAGGCGACGGCGTGCAAGGTGCGGGCGAAAATCGGGACGAAGCAAAATCAGAGTCCATATTGTTGTGTCGGCAGCAACCCATGCCATGAATGGCATGGCTAACCAGCCTGCGGCCACGAAGTACCGCTTCGCGGCACTCGGAAATGCCGTTTCTCAGCCCCGCGAAGCGCGGGATTTCTGGCGTCCGCGCCGAATATCCGTGCCATTCATGGCATGGTTCCCTGGCGAACCAACAATATGGACACACCCGAACAACCCACCGTCTGGCCTCCTGCGCCGACGTTGCCACCACCCGATAAGGAAGACCCGCCTAAGTTCGCTGTCTTCGTACCCGCATGGCTTGCCTATGTGCTTAAGGAGAGTGCTGCCCCTTGTGCTATAATGATTGGCCTCATAACCATTCTCCACTTGTTGCAACACCGGCCTTTGCCATCCTGGCGGTGGTACATGATCGTCCTAGCAACTATGCTAGTATACAACGGCGGCGTATACATGATAAAAGTCTGGCGGCAACGAACCAAGCCGGAGCTATGACTTCGGCAGGGTGAAGCTGAAGATGCTGCCTTTGTTGTATTCGCTTTCGACCCCCACCGTCCCGCCGTGGTTCTCGACGATGTGCTTGACGATGCTCAGGCCCAGGCCCGTGCCGCCCGACGCGCGGCTGCGGGCTTTGTCGGCGCGGTAGAAGCGCTCGAACAGGCGGGGGATGTCGTGGGAGAGGATGCCGATGCCCGTATCGGCGACCGAGACCGTCACGGATTCGGCGGTCTCCAAAGCGCTCAGGGTGACGTGGCCGCCGGGCGGGGTGTAGGCAATGGCGTTGTCCAAAAGGTTGACCAGCACCTGCGCCATCTCGTCGCGGTCAGCGGGGACGATCAGGGGTGCGCGGAGGGTGTTGGTGAAGGTGATGTCGGCCTTCTCGGCCTGCGAGGCCAGGCGGGAGGCGATCTCGGCTACTAGAGCGGTCAGGTCAATCGGCGTCTTCTCGATGCCGCGCGCCTCGACGCGGGACAGGTCAAGCAGGTCGGCGGACAGGCGCACCAGCCGGTCGGACTCGCGGATGATCGTTTGCAGGAAGCGCGGGGCGGCTTCCCCATCCTCCAGCGCGCCGTCCAGCAGCGTCTCGGCCATGGCCTTGACGGACGTAAGCGGGGTGCGAAGCTCGTGGGAGACGTTAGCGACGAAGTCGCGGCGGACACGCTCCAGGCGGCGCAGCTCAGTCAAGTCGCGCAGGACCAGGAGGTACTGGTCCGCCGAAACCGGCGTGATGCGGACATGGAGGGTGCGGATGGAGGGCTGGTTGAGCGTCACTTCCCGCTCCACCCCGCTCCGGCGGCGGATGGCGGCACGGTACAGCTCTTCCAGGTCGCTGCTCAGGGTACGGGCCAGCAGGGTGCCGCCCGCCGACGCGCCGAAGAGGGAAGCGGCAATCGCGTTGGACAGCAAGATGCGCCCCTCGGCATCTGCCACCAGGACAGCATCCTCGGTGGTCTGGAGCAGCGCTTGCCAGAGGGCGGAGTCGGGCAGCCCAGACTCCGCAACCGGGGCGTCGGCAGGGGGATCGTCCTTCGTCCGGCGTGTCCAGGGAAACAGACTCACCCGTTCGACCCTTCGTTCAGCCTTTGAATTTGTAGCCGATGCCGCGCACCGTCAGCAACAGCTCCGGCTTGGCCGGGACCGGCTCCAGCTTCTCGCGCAGCCAGCGGATATGGACGTCCACCGTCCGGTCATCCACATAGCAGTCTTCCCCCCAGACGCGCGAAAGCAAGGTCTGCCGGTCAAAGACCCGGCCCCGGTGCGAGGTCAGCAGGGTCAGCAAGTCGAACTCTTTGCGCGAAAGCGTCAGCGGGTGGCCGTCCTTGAGGATTTCGCGCCGGTCGGCATTGATCGCCAGGTTGTCCACAACGAAGGTCTGGCTCTTCTCCGCCATCGGGCTGCCGGGCTGGGCTTCGGAGCGGGCGCGTCGGCGCAAGTGCGAATGGACGCGGGCCATCAGCTCGCGCATCGAAAACGGCTTGACGACGTAGTCGTCCGCGCCGGCGTCGAAGCCGCGCAGACAGTCGGCCTCGGCGGCACGGGCGGTCAGGAGCAGGACAGGAAGCGAAGCGTTGTGGCGGTGCAGGCGGCGGCACAGGTCTAGCCCGCTGCCGGAGGGGAGCATCACGTCCAAAAGGACGAGGTCCGGGCTGCCGGACAGGAAACGGTTCATGCACTCGTCGGCGTCGCTCGCCGTTTCAACGTCAAACCCCTCTTTTTTAAGGTTGTAGGAAATGGCATCAACGATCGGCTCTTCATCATCCACGACCAAAATCTTTGACACGCGGACCCCCTAGCGGCTATTTGCCTTGTGACGTCTTCTTTGCACTCGCGGTCAGTATACCCAAGTTCACACCCCTTGTCTATGACGCTTGACAAAGCCTTATTCCGCTGTTACAATACTACAAAAAAGCAGGTATGGCGTGGACAAACAGACAAAAGAAGCCTTGAAGCAGATGCAAGCGGAATTGCGCCAGGAGATACGGCAATTGCAGGCGCTGGTCGGCGAGCAGCGCGCAGAGCGGAAGCCCGAACCCGCCCCGCCCGAAGAGCCGGCGCCCAATGTGAAGGGGAAGGCAGACGGGGTAGTGCATTACAGCATCAGCCGCCCGGCGTCCGGGGACGGCGACGCTCCATTCAAGACAGGTCCCGTGTCCGTCACGGCGGCGCAGATCGCGAAAACGACGGACGAGGCGGCGGCCCTGCTGGGGTACGCGCTGTCCTCGCCGCAGAAGGTCTCGCTCCTGCGCGCACTGCTGGGCCACGAGTCGGAGAGCGCGGCGGCGCTGGGGACGACGACGAATCTGAGCACGGGCAGCCTGTACCATCACCTGCGGGATTTGATGCACGCGGGGCTGATCGCCCAAGCGGGGCGCAACCAGTACCAAATCACGCCGCGCGGCCAGCGCGTCCTGCTCCTGCTGCTGGCGCTGGCGGCGGAAGGGCAGCAAGGGGGCTAAATCATGGTGGAACGGTACGCGCTGTCGCACGAATGGCTGGCCGGAGACCTGCCCGGCTTGGTCGTCACTCGGCAGGAACTTGGGGCCGATGCGCCCCTGCTCATCGCGCTGCATGGGCTAGGCAGCCGCAAAGAGAAGATGCTGCCCGCCCTGTACGAGTTCGCCCGGATCGGCTGCCGGACCGTTGCCTTAGACCTCCGGCTGCACGGCGAGCGGCCCGACGCCGAGGCGCGCGAGGCGCGGCTGGGGACGGACTATTTCGGCACGACGGCGGACATGATCGAGGGGACCGCGCAGGACGTTTCACGCCTGCTGGACCACTTCGGCGCGGCGCGGGCCGGTGTCCACGGCATCTCGCTGGGCGGCTACATCACCTTCGCCGCGCTGGCGTTCGAGCCGCGTTTGTACGCGGCGAGCGTGGCGATGGGCAGCCCGGACTGGATTGGCCCCCTGCGCCGGTTTGGCCTGGGGCCAGGACACCCGGCCTATGATCGGGCCGCACAGATGAACCCGCTGGACTACCTTCCGCAGACGCTCCCGCCTCGGCCCCTGCTGATGCTGCACGGGGCGGTGGACGAGGTCGTTTCCCCTGACGGCGTGGTCGCCCTGGAACAACGGCTGCGGCCGTTGTACGCCACCCACCCCCATCGGCTAGCCCTGGAGCTTTACCCCGGCCTGGGCCATTCCTACACCGATGACATGCTCCGCCGCAGCGTGGCGTGGATGCAAAAGTTTCTGCTCCGCCCATAGCGCATTCCCATGTTCATCCCTGTTCATCAGCAAACGCACTTGTCTATCTATCAGGTCGCACGCACGCCGTATCAGACGCTCTGGACTGAGATTGAACACACGCATTGGGCCGTGAGCTTTGTGCGGCTCTTCCTCAAACTGTCTTACTTCTGCGCCACTTTCCCCGGTGGGTGGTCCCGCACCGCCAGATGCTCGCGGTCCAGCGTATAGTGCAGGAACGCGATGCACATTTCGTCCGTCGTCTGTTCGCCCCACATCACCGGCTTGGGCGGCGTGTTCGGGTTGCGCGGGTTGCGCGCCGAGTTGTCATAGGTCGCCGTCATCACGACGCGCGTCCCCACCGGCAAGGCCACCGGCTTCTTGTAGAAGTAGGTGGACTGCCAGTTGAAGTCCCAGTCCGAGACCGAGACGAGCGGCACTTTCGTGCCGTCCGGCTTGATGGCCGTCAGCGCCATCTTGTGCCCCAGCAGGTGCATGTGCGGTGTGATCGCAATCAGGTGGTAGTTGACCGGCGACGGGGCCGAGGTCGTGCTGACCGTGTAATGCGAATCGTTCGCCGGAATTTGCAGGCTGTGGACGACCGGGATGACGTGCAGCGTTTTGTCCACTGGCCCCTTCGCGAAGTAAATGCCCACCCGCGACAGGTCCGTTTCGGGCTTGCCGTCCTTGTGGTAGTGGACTTGCAGCACGATCCGCGCCCCCTTCGGCACCTGCGTCGCCACGCCGACGGGCAGGTAGTGAGCGGTGATGCCCGGCGCCCAGCCGCCCAGCGCGCCCGTGGGCGTGAACCCGACGCCGCCGAAGCTCGTATAGCCCGGCTCCTTCTCGTGCCCGTCCAAATTAGCGGATTTGCCGTCACCGTCAATAAACGCGATGACGTGATGCACCACGGCCCGGTTGCCCGGCTGCACGTCCACGGCGGAAACGTAGCGGTCCTGCGTGAAGTCCGTCGGGATGACGTAGCAGCGGTACACGTCCCCGCCATCCGCCTCCACATGGTACGGGCGCAAAGGCTCCAACACCATGTCCGGCTTGCCCAGCGCCCAGTCGTCGTGGAAGTGCGGCGGGGCGGGCAGGTCCTTCGGGTCGCCTTCCGGGGCGCCCGCGTCGGCCCACTTCGCCAGTGTCGCGATCTCATGGCCGCTCAGGCGCCGCGCGTCCTGGAAGTCGCCCGCCCCGGCGTCGGCCTTCCACGGCGGCATCTGCCGGCTCTCCGTATACCGCTTGATGTCCCCGCGCCACGCCGCCGCCTGCGCGTAGCTCGTCAGCGCCATCGGTCCAATTTGTCCATCACGGTGGCACGTCTCGCACTGCCGCTGCAAGATCGGGGCCACGTCGCGGGCGTAGGTGATCTGCGACGACGCTACCTGGGCGGCGGGCCGCCGGATGATGCACCCGAAGGCGACCGTTTTGGCCTGCGCCACGGGCCGCCCCGCCAGAATGGCATCCAGCGCGTCCTTTAAGTCCCGGTGTTGCACCGAGGAAGCGTCCGCGCTGTCGTCCACGCGCCCCGAATACACGACCGCACCCGCCGGATTGACGACGAACGCCTGCGGCGTCATCGTCGCGCCGAACCGCTTTGCCATCGCCGCGTCGCCGTCCCGCATGACCGGGAACGCCAGCCCCTGCCCTTTGGCGAATGAAGCCACTTCCGGCTGCCCTTCCTGCATGTTGGAGAAGACGCCGACGGTCTGCACACCGCGCGCGCCATATTCCCGCGCCAGCGCGTTCAGTCGCGGCGCGTAGACCTTGGACACGGGGCATTGCGTGGACAGGAAGACAAACACGGTCGCCTTATGGTTCGCAATCGTCCGCGCGTCATAGACATGGCCGCCGATGTCGGTGACGGGCGCGAAGGCGGGCAAGGCTTTGACCGTGGCCGGCTTGGGCGCTCCGCCGGTCAGCAGCAGCGTCGCCCCCGCCAGCAGAGCCGCCGGAGCCAGAACCGCCGCCAGGCGAGCCGTTTTGTTGAGGAAAGATGTCTTCATAAGCATATGTATTCTGAAAAAGTGTCTAAGACGATTGCTTGGGTAAGTGGCGGTTTCCGCGCAGTACGCGCCAGTCGCGAGGTATGCCGAGGGTCAGCATGATTATCAGCAAGATTTGAGCAATCCTGATGCCGTGACCATGTGTTACTATTAGGACGATAAGCCCAGCCAGGATGAGACCAATACGCAACTCATTCAATAGAATGGTCTTAGCTTTTGGCCTGTCACCGACGCGAAGGGCGCGAGCGATGTGAACAGACCCTTTACCACAAGCATAGCTTAAAAAGCCGATCAACAAGTAAGCGATGATGTATAGGACGACAATCAAGACAGCTATCATTGATTTATATGCCCTCGCACGGTTCTACGTCCGCAAGCCAGCCGATGTCTCATCAACATCATAGCCTACCCAGGCGTTCCCCGTCAAGGCCATGCCATGAATGGCACGGGCAAGCGAGGAAGGAGGGCAACCACAGGGGGTTGCCCCTACCCATGCCGGAGTGCGTAGGGGCAGGCCCCCGTGCCTGCCCTTCTGTCTCCCCGTGCCTGCCCTGTCTTTCCATGCCTGTCCTGTCTCGGCCATTGCTCTGGAGCACGCGACACTCTCGTTGACAACCTTCCGCCCTCTATGGTACACTATGCGCCAACGAAACGCCGCATTCTCCGCAACGTTTTGTCCTAATGTTCGCAAGTAGCACACAGGAGTAGCCCTACTATCATGCAGGTAACCAAAGAGGCGCTTGAGCCGTGTCAAGCCGTCCTCACGATTGAAGTCGAGCCGGACAAGGTCGTCACCGCCGTGGACCGCGCTTACCGCGAGTACGGCAAGTACGTCAGCGTCCCCGGCTTCCGCAAAGGCAAAGCCCCCCTCTCGTTCGTCAAGCAGCGCGTTCCCGAAGCTGATGTCCGCCAGCGCACGGCGGAAATTCTCGTCGAGCCGGCCTACGCCGCTGCGCTGGAGCAGGAGGCCGTCGAGCCGTTCGCCCAGCCCAAGCTGGAGCTGGTGCAGCTCGACATGACCGCCACGCCCTTCATCTTCAAAGCCATCGTCCCCCTCCGGCCCGAGGTCGAGCTGGGGAACTACACCGGCCTGACCGTCGAGCGCCCCAAGTACGAGATGACCGACGAAAACGTCGAAACGCAAATCCAGCGGATGCGCGAGCGCGCCGCCGACTATCCCGTCGTGGAGCGGCCCGCCCAGATGGGCGACCTGGTCGTCGCGGACCTCGCGGCCCTCGTGGACGCCAAGCCCGATGCCGCCGAGGCCCGGCCCACCATGATCGAGATCGGCGCGGACAACATTCCCGGCTTCGACGACCAGCTCATCGGCATCAGCAAGGGCGAGGAAAAGACCTTTACCCTGACCTATCCCGCCGACTACCCCGACGCCGAACTCGCGGGCGAGGAGGCCGAGTTCACGATCTCGGTCAATGAGATCCACGAGAAGCAAATCCCCGAACTCGACGACGCACTGGCCCAGAAGCTGTCGAATGGCCGCTATCAGACCGTGGAAGACTTCCACCGCGAGATGCGCGTGGACATGGAAAAATCGCTCGTTGCCAGCGCCGAGAGCGAGGCGGACAGCAAGCTGATTGACCAAATCCTGGCGAACTCGACCGTGAAATACCCGCCCGTCCTCGTCGAATCCGAGGTGGAAGACGACATCAAGGAGCTGATGGGCCGCCTGGAGCGGCAGAGCGTCACCGTCCCAGAGTACCTGGAGCGGATCGGCAAGACGCAGGATCAGCTTGTGACCGAGATCACGGGGGCGGCGGCAAAGCGCATCGAGATCGGGCTGCTGCTGGGCAAGGTCAACGAGGCTGAGAACCTGACTTTGACCGACGATGACCTGAACGCCGCCCTGGCCGAGCGCGCCGGGGAAGAGCGGACCTCGCCCGCCGCCGTCCGCGCCGTGCTGGAAGGCAACGGCGGCATGGACGCCTTGCGGAACCGGGCCCAGGCGAAAAAAGTGCTGGACTTTCTGCGGGCATCGGCCATAATCGAGGATAAGGTCGTCTCCGCCGACAGTGCCGAGGAAGCCACGGAGGACGCCGCCGACGAGGCGGCTGACGCGCTGGAAATTGGCGCAATAGAAGGTGGAAACGAATGACCTGGATACCGACCGTCATCGAGCAAAGCCCGCGCGGTGAGCGCGCCTATGATCTCTGGTCGCGCCTGATGAAAGACCGGATCGTCTTCATCGGCGATCAGGTACACCCGACGATGGCGAACATCATCGTCGCCCAGTTTCTCTTTCTCGAAAAAGAGGACCCGGACAAAGACATCGAGGTCTACATCAACTCACCCGGCGGCGACGTCATGGCGGGCCTAGCGATCTACGACACCATGAAACACATCAAGCCCGACATCGCCACCACCTGCGTCGGCATGGCCGCCTCGATGGGTGCCGTCCTGCTGTCCGGCGGCACGAAGGGCAAGCGGTCCGCCCTGCCCAATTCGCGCATCATGGTCCACCAGGGCAGCGCGGGCTTCTCGGGGACCCCCTCGGACATCGAAATTCAGGTCCGGCTGGTGATGAGCTTTAAAGAGAAGCTGACCGAGATTCTGGCCGAGAACTGCAACAAGGAGTTTTCTCAGGTCTCGCGCGACATTGACCGCGATTACTGGATGACGCCGCAGGAAGGCGTTGACTACGGCATCATTGACACCGTACTGAGCCGGTAAAGCCCCCACCCCCGTCCCCTCCCCCGCAAGCGGGAGAGGGGAGACAGAGGGAATGAAGCGCAGGCCGCCC